>Ga0206126_10000860_pt1 | contig 39761 bp, 40 predicted proteins | sample Helgoland_Spring_5_FD_148621 | JGI IMG/M metagenome (GOLD analysis project Ga0206126, IMG submission 148621) | Pelagic subsurface seawater microbial communities from Kabeltonne, Helgoland, North Sea - Helgoland_Spring_Bloom_20160412_1 | ecosystem: Environmental > Aquatic > Marine > Epipelagic ...
CGTATCCACGTATGGTTATGATAATGTACCTCAGTACTTGAACCTAGAGACGGATACCTTGATCGAGAAAGAAAACTACGACAGGTTCTCTCTTGAGAATGTTATTGCATGGTGGAGAAAGAATGCCACTAAACGTTATGATAAACTCAAGAGTGAAGGTCGTCTGAGACGTACCGTGGAAACATGGAATGTGAATGCCGATGATATCGATATTATTCGATAAAAACACTTGCCAAAAGATGTTTTTTTTGGTATTATAGGTTATGTAATCGAGATGAAGCAAATTGCTGAAGATTGCATAATTAACTTAAATAAAGAGAGCGTAAGCTATGACAGTAAATATTGACACTATGAACAGAACAAAGAGCGTAAAGGATGTATTGAGAGAAAGTCGGGCCTTGGAAAAGGAAGTGCGAGCATATACAAGACAGGAGAACAGAAAGGGTAAAAACCTAATATCAGTGAAAGAACTCGCAAAACGACTGAACGTCCCCACAACAAAACTCAAACAATTACGAAGTATTGAGAACTACCAACCGCAATTAATAGAGGACATTGATGAGAAGAAAATCTCTGTTTCAGATGCTTATAAAAAAGTTCAGACGCAGTTCATCAACAAGTCTAACGAGAAACCGAAAGTAACACCTGAACCCTTAAAACCAATCGTACCTGAAGCAACAGGTATGCGAGTATTGTCAATGGGTGACCTCCCAATGACTAAGATCATTTCTTCCAAATTTGGAACTAACGTAATTAGACCAGAGGGACCCAATGCTAATAAAGTTGCTGCCATGGAACAGGTTATTCGAAACAACCAATATCGTCCCGCATACTATGAACCGCCTGTCGTAGTGAAAAATGAAGATGGAACTTACACTCTCGTCGCTGGTGGTCACCGACACATCGCTCATGAAAACACCGGCAAAGATTTCTTCTATGCCGCTGTTGTTGAATTCAGTGACGTTAACGGGAAGTCTGCTAACTATTGGAAAATAACTTACCAGTCTAACGAGAACTCTATGAAAGGCAACGTAGTCGCTAAAAACTACCGCACAGACAATGGCGTTATGTCCAGTGTGCAAAGTCTGATTAATAGTGGCGATGTTGAACCTACTGCCAAAGGTATTATGTCTGCATTGGAAGATCAGGGATTCAGTTCTACCACAGAGAGGGGTATCAACCTTCTTAATAAGATTCGTCTTGAATTGGGACAGGTTGATGGTGTGACCCGTATCTATTCTAAGGCCGAACTTAGCCGTGTTGTGGAAACGGAAACTACACCATCCACTACTGTGCTTGTTCGTACAATGAAAAACCCTAAAGGTTTTGACATGGACTATGATTCTCGTTTGATTAAAAACATCATGGATGTCTATGCGAGAACCAAGAAGAACATCAATGTTTTTCTACACTGGACTGGTCTAAACCCTAGTGATGTTGTAAAAGCACGTGAGATTAAGGATAGCGTTCTTGAGAACCAGTATCTAAAAGCAAAGGAATTTGTTGAAGCGTATGAGGCTGGTCGATTGCGTAACCGTGTAAGGATTTCATATTTACCTCAGTTGAGTGGTGAGTATAGTGTAGAAACTAGTGTAGAAACTTGACTTTAACTGTATAGTATGTTACTATATACAATCAATGCGGAGTTAGTATAATGGTATTACAATGGGTTACCAACTCATAGACGGAGGTTCGATACCTCCATTCCGCTCCAATCTCTCTACCCCCTCTTCGGAGGGGTTTATCCGTTAAGTTAGGTGAACAAAATGTTTGAACATGTTGGTGTAAATCTCGGGTACAATGATCTAGAAACAAATACCAGTGCTGCTGGTCGTCTCTATGAGACGCCTGAGGGTGTAAAGTATCCATCAATCACAACTGTTCTTTCTATCCTAAGTCAAGCAGGTATACAAGCATGGCGAAAGAGAGTCGGTGAAGAAGAAGCGAATCGTATCTCACACCGAGCATCCACGCGTGGTACCGCTGTACACGCTATCGTAGAAGATTACCTCAACAATGTTGAAAACTACAAAGATAAATATGCTCTGAATATTATCGATAACTTCTTGCCTCTCAAAGGTCTTCTGGATACTCGAATAGGCAAGATCTATGCTCAAGAGGTCGCTTTGTTCTCACACCACTTGGGTGTCGCTGGTCGAGTCGACTGTGTTGCCGAGTTTGATGGTAAGATTTCGATAATCGATTTTAAAACATCCCAAAAGATTAAACCCAGAAAGTATGTTGAAAACTATTTTATGCAGGAAGCGGCTTATGCTGTGATGTTTGAAGAACGGACAGGGACCCCAATTACACAATTGGTTACCTTGATAGCAGTTGATAATGAACAGCCTCAGGTTTTTGTTGAGCATCGTGATGATTGGACCAAGCCTTTACTTGACACGATTAAAAAATACCAAGCAAAACAGATAAGAAACTAAAGAGTTAATACGCTCGTAGTTTAATGGGCAGAACAACTGTTTCTCTCTAAACAGTAGGCGCTGGTTCAAATCCAGTCGGGCGTACCAATCAACAAAGGAGTGCTTATGAAGATTACATCTAAAAGAGTATATCGTTTTAGCAATCAGTGGACAGATGAAAAGACTGTTTACTTACTCCCTTCTGTTTCAGTATCTCTAGAAGAGTATTGTTTAGATATTTCATTTCTGTGTTTTAAGTTCTACACCTTTATTGAATACAGAGTGTATGAAAGTGTATGAACATTAGAGAAGAAACTAAAGAGTTACACGATCTTGTAGAGGAAACAACCTTTGCTCTTCGTCTTCTCAATGGTGAGACGACCGACATGGACTACGTTCGATATCTTAATGCCCAGTACGTCATCTTCGAAGCGATAGAGTCTTTTTGGGAAGGTTACAATATCCCACATTCATCTCTGACGAGATGTGGTTCGATAGCCAAAGATCTTGAGAGTCTTGGCAAAACCCCGGCGACACTCGACACTCCTAAGTCAGCAATCCGATACTCAGACTATATCCTAGGCGAAGATGATGTAGAGTCATCTAATTCCCACATTTATCTTAACTATCTAGGTATGGTGTTTGGCGGAAGCATTATCGCAAAGAACATTCCTACTCCGGGTCACATGTATAAATTTAAGGATCGTCAAGACTGTATTCGTTCGATTCGTAATCTGACTCTGAACACCGAAAAGGTGAAACAGGGTTTTAGGTATCATATAGATATTATGGAAGAGTTAGAGGAAATGCGAACAAATGCAAGCGTGGAATGAGTTCATCGATTTCAGTGAGTATCTGAAAACCACAATGAGTGGATACTGTGGGTCGCCTAGCGTTGAGGTCGTCGATCAACATACTAACTACTACTACGCTTCCGAGAAGACTGATCTGGCACACATATCCATCATTGATATGAGAGAAAGTAAGAAGATGTGGATGATGCATGTGGCGTGTTACTCTAAGAGTGAATATCCGATGCCTATCTATGGTTTTGATGTAATATGCGGCGCTCGCAAAGTGACTGGATGTTTTCATGACATGTCACCCACAACCTCTGGTAATTATTCTAAGGCGAGTGAAGACTTCAAAGCCAATGTCGCACCGTTCATCCCGAAGCGCACCAGAGATCTACCGCCATGGGCAAAGGAAATATTCTCTGATCATATGGTTGTTGCAGGAGCAACAGATGATGTGACCGAGATTAAAAATCTTGTACATATGGGCAAAGAAAATCTTCATGCATGGTTCAAAGAACTGGAAGACAAGACGCCACTCCAATCAGACCATGCGCGAATTGTAGATTATAGCCACAATCGTGCTAAGTACTGTAAGAATCAATTAGAAAATACCAACTCGAAAAACGTTATGGTTTCACTAGGGTTAGAGGAAGATTATGTCAACCAGTTCAAAAAGCGCCAGTTCCCGTATTAAAAAAGCGTTGTGGTATTCGACTGGGATGATCTCGCTCGGTCTCGCTTACATCGGGTTCATCACCCCTGGCATACCGTTCTCTATTTTCCTAGTGTTCTCTGCGTATTGTTTCTCTAAATCCTCTCAGCGTATGCACGACTACCTGTACAATCACAAACACTTCGGGCCCTTTCTGACGAACTGGATTGAGAAGAGAATCTTCCCTCAACGAATGAAGTACGCGATGATAGTGGTTATGTCATCCTCGATCGCTTTTCTGTGGTTCACCACTTATAATCTCGTTGCCGTTCTATGGTCAGGCGGTTTCATGGCTGCTGTGGCTGTCTGGGCGTGGCAATATCCAGGGTCTGAAGATGAATATCAAAAGAAAGCAGAAAAATAGTTATAAGGAGATATATTATGAAAGAAGCATTCGTCTACCTATGGTTTGATACTAAAAACCGTATGTTCTATCTGGGATACCACAAAGGAACCCCAGATGATTCATACACTCATTCGTCTAATGTAATGGAATCATTCACCAAAACCTCTATTCCTTCCTATATGCGTAGAAGAATACTCGCAATGGGTACCGAACAAGAGATGATTGAATTAGAAAACAAATTGCTTGACAATCGTAAGGAAAAATGCTGGGACAAATACTATAATGTCACAGTAGCATTTCCACCACCTCCTATGTATGGTGAAGATCATTGGAATTGGAAAGGGGGAGTATCGTTTCATCCTGAATATGCACGTGAATGGCGTGAAAAGAATCGTGAACGGACCCGTGAACGGGAACGTGAATATTATGCTAAGAATCTTGAACGGACCCATGAACGGGACCGTGAATATTATGCTAAGAATCGTGAACGGGTCCTTGAACGGGCCCGTGAATATTATGCTAAGAATCCTGAAAAGAAACGTGAATATTCACGTGCATATTATGCTAAGAAGAATATCAAAAAAGAAACAAAAACGTTTGACATTATAAGATAATTGTGGTATTATGATACTTGAACGACACAGATATAAAAAGAGTAAAAACGATTGGGTCATATTTGAGACCCAAAATTTAGAATATGAACCCTACGAATATTCGCCAGAAAATATTAGATTGTTGTCACAAATGATACGTGATAAACTAAATGTTAAATATCTTTCCAGCATATATAAAGAAGCTAACAAGACAAACCCATTGTTTGGTCATTGTTATCATTCTACACAGGCCTTGTATTTCTTTTTTAATTGTGATATACTAAAGCCTTTTAGTGGCAAAGATTCCCTTGGGAATACTCACTGGTGGTTGCAAGATGACGAGGCAATCATTGATGTAACGGCGGCACAGTACGACAAAATCGACTGTGATCCACCTTACGAAGTGGGAAAACCATCCAAGTGGTACGGATGGAAGAACAGACCGCATAAGAGAACAATGAAACTTATGTTAGATGTTCAACCAACATCTCGTCTATACAAGACTGATCCTAAAGACAGTCTTACAACTTAAACCTACGACTAAATCGAGGAAAATAATATGAAATTTGAAAATAACTATAATCAGAGTCTGAGACAAGAAGGCAGAGTCAAGGCAACAACCAAAGAAATTTGGCGGGTTGAGTTAAGTCCATCATCTAAAAAATATATTGTTGATATTACGCGAGAAGAACTGACTGAAGAACACGTTGAAATCACAAAAAATATATATGAAACGATATGGAAAAACTCAGAGCCTACATACTTTGGGCCTGATATTCACCAATCAATTGAATTCAGTCACTTTGAACTAATACCAATTGATCAGACAGTCAATCAGATTCATCGGACAGGTGGCCGGGTGAAAGATGGGGCAGCACAAATTGTACATCGAAGTCTGGCAAAAGGCTACAAACTTACAAACTTGCCGCCGGCCGTTCTAAGAGTTGGTAACACAGATCACTGGTTGACTGGTGATACTCGCAAAGAGTATTTCGGTAAAGTCGGCCGCAATTTTATCCTTGTCGCGGTATTCAGACCAAAAGCATCTGCATCAAAATTTGATATCGATGATGCGGTTTCGGTTATGGGTCAGGTATTACAACCAATTAATGCTTCAAATCCCAACACTGTCGAAGATGTCAAAGCGGCCCTTAGTCGACAATGTGAGGTTTGGAAGTCTTCAAACGGCACAGCAGGCGTCAGTCCTTATGACCTCGATGCACTGATCAAACGAGTCAGTGTAATTGGTTCTAGGTTCTCGGACACACCACGGTATAACATCGCTTATGGTGTTTATAACAATTATAACCCAACATCTGTTGTTGCTTCATGGTCCTCTGATGTGAAGGCTGCGTTCCGTATCGAAAGTTATATGCGTAACTTTAAACTGCAAGACAGTGATAAAATTATTTACATGTGTAAAGCCGCATCGACGGTTTCTAAGGTGTTTACAAGTGCTCTTTCCGTTGCAGCCGCAAACCCAGAAAAAGAGATTCGTGTTGTATTCCACACAAGTACTCTAACGGGTGGCGATCCAGAGTCGAGTTATCACAATGTTGCAGTCTCTAACATTGATAAATTTGAACAGATGATCACAAACGCCAATATCGTTACTAAAGGTTGCATTTCTAACATTAAGGTCTATGGATTTTTACCCGCCGTCGGTTCGATCCACAGTTTTAATGAACCGGTTTTATACAATCCTACGTCCAGAACTTTGTACCAGAGAAAATCTGAATATATGTTCGACATGGATGCGGCCGAGACATTAGGAGATGTATCTTGAATAAAATTCAAGTTAAATCATAACAACTTGAAAATATATCATGTAAAAAAATAAAAAAACTTCCTTTTTTACCCTCGCAAGTCATTGATTTATCGGGGGTTTTTTTCTTTATATTTCTTCTTATAAATCAGTAACTTATCGCTTGTGTTTTCACATCATCTACTGTATAATTACTATGTAATCAACGAGAAGAGAGAGACCTAAAGATGGAAAAAATGACAAAGACTGCTGCATCTTATGAGACTTATGCCGAGTACGTTGCTGCTCGTCGTGCAACACGTCACCACGTCTTGCCTGAGACCTTGTGGACTGCATTGAGAAAAGACGAGACCTTGTGCAACCCTCGAATGGCAGAAGGGTTTGCCGAGTTTGAGGCTGCGTGGGAAGTGAAAGATGTTTCTTTGAGATTAGACCCTAGTAAACCCGCTTACGTTGTGAGGACTGTATAATGATTAACTATAAAGCATTTGATGTTGCTGTTGTTGGTGAGACGATTGGTTGGAAATCTGCTGCTGGTTATCTTGAAGGTGAGATTACCCGAATCGACACTCGCAAGAACACGGCGTGTAAAAAGACTATGAGTGACTGGGTGTTGGTTGAGTTAGACCCTTACTTTGCTCGATTCGAAGGTGAGAAGGCGTATCTCAACGCAAACTTTCTGATGGGTGGTGGTAAGTCTCGCAGAATTCGTGCTGGTGGATACAGCCCTTATGCCGAGTATGTTGCGAAGAGACGATCATTCGGTGATGCTGTCATGTCAGAAAGAGAGTTTGATCGGTTAGTATCTCGTTAAGAGGGGTTTTACGATGAGTTCACGCTTGCGAAAATTGCTAATTATTGCTACGTGGCGTGACTCATCGATTTTTTTATTGATAATGAAGGAGATATAAAATGGTGTATGATGATTACTTTTTATCCTACTCAGACGCAAGATCAAATCTCGCGGTCGCCAACTCTGTACTCAAGACGTTGATTTCAGCAGCCGAAGGAAATAGTGAAACGGTGCTTGAAATTGCGTTAAACTTAGCGAAAGAGAATGTGAGTGAATTGGATGAATACTTGAAGAAGGTTTGATTATGGAAAATGAAAAACGTTATGGTAGCCCGAGAGAGGTGTTTGTTGCCCTTGCTGTTGGAGTGCTTATGTACCTTGGCTTGGTCTTGGTGCTTGTTGATGCTCTTAATCGGCCAGAAGTTCTTATAAGTACTTCATCCGGTAAGTGTGTTGACGTGATTAACTTTATCGAAGAGAATAATTATACCTGTGATAATAAACCACCTAAGTATAGTGTTACTTGGGTACAATAAAAGGCGTGAAAATGAGCAAAGTGTCATTGGTAGGATTGACAAAACCGTCAGCATCAACTGGATGTAATACCGCAAACGATTTGATTGCGTATTCTGCAAGGGTGAGTAACCCAGGCAATCAAAACAATGCGGTTACTTCGGCGAAACTTCTGAAGTATCTTATTCGAGAGAATCATTGGTCTCCATTTGAAATGGTATCAATGACCTTAGAGATTCAAACAACCCGTGATATCTCACGACAGATCATAAGACATCGGTCGTTCTCGTTCCAAGAATTTAGTCAGCGTTATGCTGTGAGTGAAGATTTTGTTCCAAGAGAGGCAAGATTACAAGACCCTAAGAATAGGCAGAACTCAATCGAGATCACGAATGATGATGATCGGTTAGTTGAAAACTGGAACATGAAACAACGTGAAGTTATCAACAAGAGCAAAGAGGTATATAAGTGGGCACTTGAAAATGGTATTGCGAAAGAACAAGCCCGAGCAGTGTTGCCCGAAGGAAACACTCAGACTACTCTGTACATGTCTGGCACACTTCGATCTTGGTTGCATTACTGTGATCTTCGAAGAAGTAATGGGACACAGAAAGAACATATGGAAGTAGCAGAACAATGTTGGGAGATTATCAAACAACATTTCCCCGATATCGCCAAAGCAATTGATGGAGAAGTTAAATGAATAAAAATGATATTGTGTCGATCGTGACACTGACCGGTGAGTTTGTAGGCAAGTATGTTGAAGAAACATCTGAACAATACGTGATTGCTGATCCTCGACTTCTGACTCAAACTGAAAGCGGCGTTGCGTTTATCCCTGCTGTATGCATGACTGGGATACAGGAACCCGACGAAGTCAGATTCAATAAGGGAACGGTTGCGTTTGTAATTAAGACCGCAACCGAAGTTGAACGTGAATATCGAAAGTCTACGAGTGGTATTATCATATGAACGCAAAGAAAGCAAAAATGATGCGCAAAATAAAAAAGCTTGCACGTAAAGATAAAAAGTTGTATAATAGTCTTTCACATCATGAGAAGGCTATTCTTGGTGAGGTGTACAAGATTGCTATAAAAAATATGGGGTAAAAAATGAATATATTTTATCTAAACAAAGACCCTTTTCTTTGCGCAAAAGATCACTGTGATGCTCATGTGTGTAAAATGACGGTCGAATATGCCCAGCTTCTGTCCACTACTCATCGAGTAGTAGATGGTGACTTTTGGTACGGTCGATCAACAAGTGGTCGAAAAGTCCAGAGGTATTTTCATCCAGATAGTGTTATGAATCACACCTTGTACAAAGCGTGTCATGTAAATCATCCATCTACAATCTGGGTAAGAGAATCTGCTGATAATTACAATTGGTTACATTCTCTTTGGTTCGAGTTGGCGCATGAGTATGAACATCGTTATGGTCGTGTACATGAATCGTATCGAAAGTTAGAGTATTTTCTACTACTCCCTCCTTCGAAATTAGAAAGCAAAGGGTTCACAGAACCAACACCAGCAATGTCACAATATCCTCAATGTATTGTCGAAGGTGATTCAATGACTTCATACAGACAGTTCTATTGGGAAGACAAGCGATCATTCGCTAAGTGGACTAAACGAGAGGCTCCAGAATGGTGGAAAGAGTATGAACGGAAAGGGAAGCAAACCGAGACCAATTTCAGTGGACCCGAAAACGTTTAATAATAACTGGAATAAGATCTTCAACAAAGACAAAAAGGTTGTGAAAAAGAAAACGGGAGATAAAGATGGCGCCCAGAGTTAAAAAGTTTACACCTAAAGAAAAAAAGACTATAACTCCAGCCCCAGATTGGAAGAAACTCCAAGCGGCAGAGACAGAAGAAGATCGTCTTAAAGCGTGGCGAGATTGTGAGTATTTTGTTCATATGGAAGTGAGTAACAAAGAATACCTACACTCAGCAAAGAAGTGGGTACGTGATCATAGTGGCTGGGATTTGTACAGTGAAATGATCCGTGTACCAGATGTGTATCTTTCAACGATTTGTAAACACGGGTGGAAAGCATATAGACTTGGTTACATGCCCGAAAAGATAAAAGGTCAGTTTAAGACCCAACTGTTGTCGATGATAAATCGTGTTGAGAAACTTCGTGAGACAATGACGTATAACCCACCAATTCACTCAAGTTTAGATGACCTAGATGACGATCATCCTCTTCATGTCACAAAAGTTAAGGAGTGGCTTGAACATTGGAAAAAGTATGCTGCGTCTTTCAAGAAAAATGAAACGCCCACAAAAGAGGAGGTAATCGCCCAAACATATGTTTACAACATTCAGATGTATTTGAAGTCTGGTGTATGGCTCGATTCACACTATGGTGAACTTCGAGAGAATAAAGTCAACTATTTGTGTATCGCACCAGCATTCGATAAAGATGGTTTAATTAAACGAACCGTTGGTGTATTTTATAAGGACGTAGGACAAATCTGGTCTAAGGAGTTAGAATGACTATTAGTGGTATGATGATGAACAAGAACAAGTTTTCGAAAAGCATCGAGGAGATTGTTCGTTATAAAAATCTTAGTTACATTGATGCTGTGTTGTACTTCTGTGAGAAAAACAAACTTGATGAAGAAGATGTGAAGAAATACATTTCAGGACCAATTAGGAGTAAGATCGAAGCAGAGGCAATGAAATTGAATTTCATTCCTCGGGGTAACGAATTGTCTTTCGAATAAATAACGATTGACTTTTCATTTTTTTTATAGTATAATGCTATTCTTATATAATGTATAACGTGGATAATCTGTAATACAAAACATACAAAACATACAAGGAAATATATATGTCGTTTTCAAACCTCAAGCGTAATCGCAACTCTATCTCTGATCTCGTCTCTGCCGCAAGCGCAGGTGACGCACCCACCGATAAGAAGTCCTATGTTGACGAGCGACAGTGGAAACCCACTGTTGATAAAGCAGGTAATGGGTACGCTGTTCTGCGTTTTCTACCTGCTCCCGAAGGTAATGAACTCCCATGGGTTCGATACTGGGATCACGGATTCAAAGGTCCAACTGGTCAGTGGTATATCGAAAAGTCTCTGACTTCGATTGGTCAGCAAGATCCTGTTGGCGAATACAACTCTCGTCTCTGGAACTCTGGTGTAGAATCAGACAAAGAGACTGCTCGTACTCAGAAGCGTCGACTTCACTATGTGTCAAATGTTCTGGTCGAATCTGACCCGGCTAACCCACAGAACGAAGGCAAAGTCTTCCTGTACACTTTTGGTAAGAAAATCTTTGATAAGATGATGGATGTGATGCAACCACAGTTTGCTGATGAGACCCCTGTAAATCCCTTTGATTTTTGGGAAGGTGCTTCATTCAAACTGAAGATTCGAAATGTTGAGGGTTATCGTAACTATGATAAGTCAGAGTTTGCTTCGCCAGCACCGTTGTTGAATGGTGATGATTCGGAACTAGAACAGATCTATGAAGGGTTATATGATCTGAATGAGTTTACGGATCCAGCGAACTACAAGACTCGTGAGGAACTCGCTGATCGTCTTGCTCTTGTTCTGGGTCAATCGAACACAACTCGTCAAGAGATTTCGATGGATACATCGAGCGCACCAGAACCAATGAAAACTAGTAGTCCTGTGCAACCACGAGAATCTAGTGAGTCAATGAGCGCAGATGGTGAAGAGGATACTCTTTCATACTTTGCGAAACTTGCCGCTGAAGATTAACTCTTAGTATAAACCTTAAAGGTTATGGGGGGACGAAAGTCCCCTTTTTTTATGCTCCGGCATATGCGTCTGATCTTGTTCCGTTAGACATTGTCGCAGAGGGCATAAAAGAATTCCCAAAACCAGACACACTGGTTTGATTGCTCACACTTGTAGGTGCGTTAGTGTTGTTCACGACTGTGACGGCGTTTGAAGCCGCTGAACTTTCAAGAGCGTTCCTCTCCATAGACTCTCTTCGAACATCTGAATTATTACGAGGTTTACTCAACTGTTCAGCAGGTGGTGTATCAGTGCTTGCGGCAGCAGCGGCAGTTATTTTCTCAGCGCGACCCGTTCCATCAGCAGCAAGGGGAGCATCCATCACTTTGTTGAATGCTTTACTAAATGCTTCGGTAGGCGAGTCGCCAAGAGGGTTTACCACTGCGCCAAGTGCAGACCCGATACCCCTTCCTACTGCGACTGGGAATCTGAAAATTTTCTGTACAATTACCTTGACTTTATCAACCATATTACTGAACAAATCTTTGAATGAAAATGAGTCAAGCATCCCGCTGAAGTTTTCAAATCCAAGTTTCTCGGCTATCCAAGAGATGCCATCTTTTAACAGGTCGAGAGGCATCATGATAAGCCCGTTGATAAGACCTTTATAAGCACCATAAAAACCGCCGAGAATTTTGTCCGCTATATTACCACTTTCGGCCGTAAACCCATCGATTGTTCCCGAGATGATGTCAACCAAACCCATAATAATTCCGATCGGGATAAAAATCCTACCAAGAATGGCACCAAAGGCCCGGAAAGCTCCAAACAACCTTCCAAACGCTGTCCCAATTTTAGCAAAAACACCACCCACAGTTTTAATACCTTCTGTTAGTGGCTTGAAAATTTTAGCCAAGATTCCGGTCGGATCAAAGAAGTTTCTTATGGCTTTAAATTTATCCTTCATAAAGGTGCCAAAGTTTGTCAGAGGCTTCTTAATATAGTCATCGAACATATTAATTGTTTTAACAACTAAATCGTCTAAGAATGCGAACACTTTTGAATTCTTAAACTTCTCCATAAGGCGTGTACTAATAAAATCTAATTTCACAATTTTGAGTGCGGCGCGAAGAGTGTCAAACACACCTTCTACAAAACCTATCATCAGTGCAGGACCTATTGCGATAGCGGCTAACAACCCGGCTAATAACCCACCTACTCCTAACCCACCTCCACTAGGAACCTCTCCTCCAGGAGCTCCAGGAACCGCACCAGGCACCAAAGGAGCAGTCGGGTTCTTTAATTCTTGCATCATTTCAAGCATATCGAGTTTATCGGCGCGCATCATCATAAAGAACTCAGCGAAACGATCATCGATCAACGCAACATATTCGGTGGTTTCCTTTTGTTCTTCAATCAAATCACTAAGTGTTATTGTTGCCATTGGCTTGCTCTCTTGCTTGTTTTTCTTCTTCTAATGCTTGAAGCAATAGAATGATGTGTACTTCCCTCTCCCACGGCATCATCATTTCTATTTCTGTCAAAGTATAATTATGATGCCTCTGTAACAAAAAATTTGTTTTAAAATGATTTGCCAAATCATCGTGAGAGAGGCTTATTAAAAAAAACTTTGAATTCCTTTTAATTCTATTTCGTTAGGTTCATGACACTTCACACAGTCATAGACAATCTTATGTTTAACCTGCGGCATGTCCAAAAGAAAAGTTGATACCTTTTCAAATTGTTCTTTAGTCATAGACTCTAGGAACTTACGAATATTCTCTGGTGTCTCGTCAGCCATTTCAATTCGATCTTCTTCAGTTAACACCGCAGACATACTGTTCGCAAGAATATCAAACCCCATTTCGTTTTCATCTTGATTTAGATTAATATCTTTATAACTGGGATATTTCATCTCGACTGTGACCTCGTCACTAATCTTAATTAACTTGTCTTTTGTACCGCCCACACACTCTATACTTTCCAAATCAATTACATGTTCGTTAGGTTCTTTACATGACTCACATGACAGATTTATCGTAGATGACTCACCAACAGATTTTGATCTGAGTTTAATAAAAAGATACTCGATATCAAAGGTGGTAAGACTTTCCACTTTGGTCTGCGACTGTACGCACGATTGGATCGTGTCCATAATAGCACTCATCATCTGAACACCATCACCAGATTCAGCCGCCATCATAAGGACTTTTTCTTCTTTCACAAGATAAGGTCGAAACTTAATCTTTTTACCTGTTGAAGGTATTTTTAACTCATATTTTGGTGTATCATTTAGTACAGGTAATGCCATAATTTATCTCCATTAATTAAATATTGCTTGCAATGCTACCTAGTAGCCCGCTCACTGCATTTCTATTTTTGTTTTTAGGTGTTAATTTTTCACTTTCCCAATAGTGGTAGGAAAACTCTACTGTAATTGTACTTATCTCATTTGATGAGGCGTCCGAGAAGGTCTCATTTGTTATGCTTACAGGAAAGGCTCTGTCAAGAGTCCATTTATAATTCTTATCAAACGAACTTCCTATATCAATATCAAAATTAATATTGATTGGGCCCAGTTCAATTTGCTTGTCGTAGATCGGATAACTCACACCTTTCTCTAACTGAAATATTTCTACTTTCTTACAGTACTGATCTGGATAAGAGGATTCGTATCTACCTTCGATGTCATCATATTTTTCCAGAGCAAGTTGTTGCCATACTTCAAAGTATTCACGAACAGACTGATCATTCAACACTCGAAAGGTCATAGAAACATTCGGGTTGACAAAACCATAAACGACATCTTGTTTCACAATTCCCAACTCACGTTGAACAGTTGTCAACTGTCGTGCGGGCAAAGTAACGTTTGTACAAAGGACCCCGAGTTCATATGAACTATATTGCCCAAACGAAGGCAGATACACATAGTAAAGATTTGTTCGAGCAAGACCGCGGCCCTTTGAGACGATCGATTTTAATTCTTCTACTGTTCCCGACTTAAGCATTCATTATTCTCCGAGAATCTTTATAAACCTGACCCATTTTCCCTTTCTGCCATTGAGCGGCTGGAAGAAATGTTGCAATCTCCCATTCAGGAGGGGCAATGTACGCAAGTTTTCCTTCTATCTGACTTGTTAAGTAATGTTTAAAGCAAGGCTTAAAATACTTAAACTTTGCCGCCCGATTTAGAAATTGATATGACACTTCAAACCTTGTTGACTCGTTGTACTTTTTATTGTTGGTGATGTCCATCAGGTTGTCAAGAAACTTAGCACGAAGAGGTATCGGCAGATAGTGTAGATTCATACCATAAAACCCCTTTGCCGCCGGACCAATCGCAATCACCAAGGGAAACGAATCCCAATACGGGAGCGTGTCTCTGTTCTTCGCATCGTAGAAGAACATGAACATAGATCCAGAAGCATGTTTCGACCTTTTCTCAACAGGATCTTCGTTCATCAACGCTCTACGATTAAGGTTGCGCATGTTCTGCACTTTCTTTCGAAACCAGTCACGGGACTCTTTGGTGCGTGGCGTGATACCCGCTCGAAACGCTTCTAACTCTACTGTCTGAAAAAGATTTGACACTATAAGACCCTTGGTTCATGCATGAGTGAAATTTGTTCTTCGTTTCTATCTAAACTAAGCCCGCCAACAAAACATCTAAACACCGGAAGTTTAATCGCATATTTTCTCATCGGGAAAACAGCATCAGGAAACGCTTGAACCCATCCCTGTTCACTTGGTTGTAATATCTCTTTTCGAAACAGTTCAAATACTCTTTCAGACGAGAAATCGTTTCTTTTATGAAAAATCAACATGTCGTTTAATCTGGCGTATTGGTATTTTCCCGTAATTTCTATAATTGAATCCCATCTTTTTAATCCCTTTGAATTTTCACCTGACTCCGAACTAAATCCGAATATGGTATTTCTGTTGTATGATTTTTTTACAAAATGGTCCCAATCTATTTTTTCGTTCAGTTCCGAATCGTATCGACACCGAACTATCATGTCATATTCTCTAGGGACATCAAAAAGCAATTGTAACGAATGTCCTATAATTTGTTTGTATCCCCAGGCTAATACTTTTGCGTTATATTTTTTGCCAATTTTTTTATCGTTGCATAGAGCATTTAAATAGTCGGATTTTGGTTCTTCGTAGATCGTGTAATTTTCGCCTTCTATTTCATACCCCCGCCAAGTACTAAAAAAGAAATCATAATCAGGAAAAATTCTTCGGAATCTCGTTATATTTTCTTTGTAATTGCCTCGAGGCAGACCAGAAAAACACATAGCAACCTTCATGTCCCTTTTCCCCGAAACGACCCTAACTTTATTAACACCATTTTCATACTTTCTATTTAGTCTTTTTTGTACTCGTTTTCTTCCTCGTGAAAGGTTTTAATGGTTTAGTAGACTTGGGCATTATTCCCATTGCGTTAAGTTGTTTTTCTGTCCAGATCTGAAACTCCCACCCTTGATCTTTCGCATACTCACTTGCCGCTTTCCATTTGTTTTGATTCTTTATATACGTCAATCCTTCATTGATATAACGCTTAGTGCGACGATCACCCTTAGGAGGTGACAGTTCTTTTTCAGGCTTTATTTCTATGAGAACGGTTTTTCCTGACTTGTAAACAATTTTCAAATCCATAAAATACCTGTGGTACTTTCTATCAACTTCATATAGATATGGTATGACAGTTTCTTCGCTTGACCAATATTTTATTTCTGAGTTTTGGTCACACCATTTGAACGCATGTTTCTCCCATAAAGATCTGTAGACGACATTTGAATAATCGCCTTTATACTTCTCGGGATTTTTAACTCGATACCTGCCTTTATATGTCATAAAAACTCTATAAATAAACTAAGATAAACATATTTATTAGGTCTTATATGGACACTATACAAAATCGAAGTGAACGCCGCCAGTACTGGAGCGAAGAACCGAACACGGCAACCGAAGAAGTTGTGATCGCCGAAGAAAAATCTACCCAAGACGTTAATCAAGAAGCCACAGATCCTTCAGAAGAATCGCAGGAAGAGTCTCGGAATTTTAAATATCCCCTCACACTATCAAGGTCTTTTCCTGCCCGTATTATTTTTACAGCAGTCAAAACTGAAGGTGTTGATATATCAGAAAAGATAGGGAAGTTGTTTAATTACTTAAGCGAAAAGACATCTAATCCGGTGGAGTCGCTAGCCGGCACGGCTGAAGACGGGATGACCGAGCGAGGAACTATCAGTAATACTGTCCTTCGCTCTCAGAACGGCGAGTCTCTCACAGACATACTTTTTGAAACCGAAGAAGGTGAAGCACAACAAGCGTCTTACTTTCAGACATATGAGAATAAAGGCGGTGGTGAACGCGTTGGTAGCGTCACCTTGCCTCTTCAACGTGATCTGCGATACAGTGATCTGGCACAATATGAAACTGCCAACTTAGGACTAGTCGGCGGGGCGCTTGAAGGCGCGATGCAAGGACAAAATCCATTTGCTGGAGCCTCGTCTAATGGTCAACTATTATCAACAGCGTCTGCTCTTGCGGCCGCCGCAATCGCTAAAGGTGCGGGAGAAGTTTTAGGTGCAGCGATTGGTAGCGCATTCGGCAGTGCCGGCGCAGTTGTGGGTGCCTCGGCACTAGGAGATACCATGGGAGGTCTTTCTCCTGCTGTACGAAGCGCAACACGAATCGCATCTGCCCCCAATCAACGAACACTTTTTCAGCAAGTGGGAATAAGAAGTTTTGCTTTCACCTTCAAAATGGTCGCGAACAGTCACGAGGAAGCATTAGAAGTGCGAAACATTGTAAAATTTTTCAGACAAGAACTCTACCCAGAAAAGATACCTCTTGGTGATTCGGGTGTACCCCTTGCGTATAAATTTCCCAACATGTTTGAAATAGATATTAAAAATAATTACGGAGAAAATCCGGCATTTAAAATTCAGAGATGTTATCTTAGAGATGTACAGACATCTTTCAACTCAACCGGAACAGGAATGCATTGGGATGGTAACTTTGTTGAAGTTGATATCTCGTTAGCGTTTCAAGAGATTGTTACTCTGGACAAAGAAAAAATTAGGGGCGGTTTCTAATGTCAAAGTATTTTGAAAATTTTCCCAAGGTTTTCTACCTCTTTGGTGAGGAAGAGTCTCCCGTATTGTTTCAACAACTAACAAGATATGTTGATCTGATTGATATATTACGAGACACAACCGGTGCTTACATCGAGTATGAGATTCGTGATGGGGATAGACCCGACACATTAGCGCACAGACTTTATGGTAAGAGTGAGTATGATTGGACCTTCTTCTTGATGAATGAGAGATTGCGAGAACAAGGTTGGCCGAAGACGCTTCAACAATTATACACGTATGCTCAGAATACGATGTTTCCAAACTACACTGTTAAACTAAATTTGACAGAAGCGGATAGCGCAGGGATTCGAAATCTTGCTGACAAATATCCTGTTGGGCAAGCAGTGTTAGTTCAGGGTAGTGACGGCGTTGTTGTCAGAAAGAATCTTAATGTAGGCGAGATTACCATTTCGTCAGACAGCGACATTACAGGTAAGGATGAGATCTCTTATGCTGATGGTTCTAATGAGCTTGCCGGGCTTCAGGCTACAGTTTATGAATATCAGGGAACACATCACTACGAGAATGATTCGGGAACATACCTTGACTTCTTTTACCAATTCGAACCCTCGAAGATTCCTATTACTAATCTTGAGTTTCTGATTAGTCAGAACGATGCTGTCAAGAAGATTCGAGTAATTAAAAAACAATACATCGAACAAGTTGTAGGCGACTTCAAGCGACTACTTAAGAGAACTTAATGGCTCAAAACCAATCTCAGTTTGGAATACTCGAAGCGTCTATAATTTTATCTTCTGTCAAAAACGAAGATAAGGTTGTAGATGTTCGGGGTAATATTGTCGAAGTAAACTTATTCGAGAATCTATATAAGCCCTATGTAGATTCAACGATTGTTCTCATAGATGACTTTGGTCTTAAAAAATCATTAAATATTCAGGGGACAGAAAGACTTAAACTTGTTTTGGGTGACGCTGAAAATCCAGAGGAACCGGTCGTCGTCAAGTATTTCTTTTTCTCGAAGATAAACGACACACAAAAAATGAATGAGAGAGCAGAATTGCTCTCGATTAGTTTGGTCGAAGAACATGTATATATTGATGCTATAAAACAGTTTAGTAAATCTTATACAGACGAACTCGAAAACATTATCACTTCTATAGCAGATAATGAATTGGGTAAGACAGTAGTCAAAAGTTTATTTGAACCATCTGTTCAAGGTCCGAGAAAGATAATCGTACCTTATCTAAGCCCCCTTGAAGCGATACAGTGGTTAAGAGACCGCGCAACAACTCAAACAGGTTCACCTATATTTTTGTCAGGAAGTCTTTACACAAACAGTCTCGTGATGTCATCCCTTGACGGTCTGCTCAGAGAAGATGTGATCAATGATAAACTGCCTCTGAGATATAGTTCTGCGATTTCTGGTGTTGACGCGGATCAGGATCAACTTAGACCTTATTATGAAATCATGTCGTTCAAAGAGGTGGATGCTGAAAACTCGTTGGCACTGTATGAGAATGGTGCGATTGGATCTTTTTATGCGAGCATTGATGCTGGGACAGGAGTACTATCAGGCGATCACATTAGTATTCGAGATATCCTTGACGAGTTCTACACGAACAAATTGATCTCCGCAGATACAAATCAATCTGTTTTCGATCCGTCTTTGGAGATCGATGGTAAATTATCTGACGAATACAACTCGTTACATATTCATCAAGTCGTGTCAAGTAACACATATAACCAATTCAAGAGTTATCACGACGAGACTTCATTATTGGGGGAGAACAACAGCCTAATCGAGTCGCGATTGAAGGCTAAGAATAAAATCATAAGAACCTTCTTGAAGAAGAACATCATTGATATCGGAATGAATGGGTCGTTATTCTTCAAAGGTAAGATCAGTGTAGGTCGCAAATTAAGACTTCTGTTTCTAAACTCAAATGTTCAGGGGGATCTAAAAGACACCAATGATCAGATCGACAAAAGAAAATCTGGAGACTATATAATTCTTGCAACCAATCATAGACTCGCTGACGAGAAACACACTACGATTTTAAGATTGACCAAACTAGGCGAACTGCCAAAAGACTTTAGAGTATGAAGCATTTAAAGGATAACACTTAATGGCTGTTCTAAGACCTATACAGAAAGAGTTTTATGGGGACGATTATCGATGGTTCTTCGGAACTGTTGTTAACTCACATCCACCATCAGGCCTTGAAGGTCGTGTTAAAGTCAGAATTTATGGCGTACACAGTGAGAGTACAGAAAACATTCCTGAGAAAGATTTACCATGGGCACAAGTATTAGTTCCTACCACAGAAGGTGGTGCGTCTGGTATTGGAAAAATACCTCAACTTGTTTCGGGTGCGTTTGTGTTCGGTGTTTTTCTTGACGGGGTATCATCTCAAATTCCTTTAATTCTAGGGTCATTACCTCGAACAGAATTTCCTTCGAGTGTTCAGAGTGGTCGACAAAACAATACAGATAATAGTTTTGAGTATGACCAAGAAAGACTACAGAATGTTGTTTCGACTCGTATGAAGGACGACAATGTAGCAGAAGCAAGTTTCGGTAACTACGCTCTTGTAGGTCTCAGACGACAGCAATCAGTAAAGTTCTTTATCGATAATGGTTATGAGTTAATTCATGCGGCAGCCATAACAGGGGCGCTCGAAGGTGTTTCTCGTTTTAAAACATATGACGATGACATCACCGAAGAAACTGTGGGTATTGTTCAGTGGAAAAACACAACAGAAATCGGTAGTCGATTTTCTGACCTGTTAAGATTTGCCGCACAATATTCCCCGAACTCTGATTGGAGATTATTTTCTATTCAGTTACAATTTGTGGTGTTCGAGTTAAGAAATCGTTTAAGCCTTGCTAATCGAAAACTTCTTGCGACATCTAATATTAAAGATGCGAGTGTAGTGATTAACAAAGAATATATCAAAGGGTCAAATCGAACAGACATACTCGCACAAAGGGCTTACGACGAGGTGCTTTCATAATGTCGGACAAACAAAAATTATCGGAATCGGTAAAGAATGCAGAGGCTTCTGTTGATACAACTCAACTCGAATCATCTGCAAAAAATGCCAAAGACTCTTTAAAGAATTCGGTCGAAAGTGTTTCGGGTAGTGTCGCCGGTCAAGTCGAAGGTGGCGTCAAAAGTTTAACACAAAAATTCGACAAGTATCAAGATAAGTTAAGCAATGTGACTACCGAAGGGTTGATTGACGACGGTATTCAAAGCCTTGAAGGTATGAAGACCGCCTTTGTCGATGAACTAACTTCGGGGCTCGCATCTAAGTTTGGGTCGGCTGTCAAAATTACATTTAGCGAACCCGATGAGAATGGTGTCGTGTTTCCTATCCAAGCAACACTTGATGCTGAAGGTGGCGTTAGCGGTACCGTAGCCTCTGTGCTTCAGTTAATCACGGGTCTTGGAGTGACTCCAGGCAATCTTCAAAAAGCACTTGTCGAAGCCAGCCCTCAAGGTATTCTCGACGCAGGCAAAGATATACTATCTGGTAAGATGGGTGCTTTTGATGGTGCTTCAGCAATCAATTCTCTTGCAAATAAAGCAATCACAAGCGTAACAGACGAACTCGAATCGGTAGTCAGAACCAGTCTTGCGTCAAACAGCAATCTCAACACTGTGATCAGCACGATTTCTGCTGTTGATGCGAACGGTAATATTACAAGGTCTTCAGTGACTTCTTCTCGCATAGGTCGAGGAGAAACTGATAGTGCCGAATTTAATGAGGCAATTTTAAAGAATAAAACAAACCCTTTAGCAGATTTATCCAATATTGTGAAAGATTCGGGTAACATCAAACAGAATCTAAAGAAAGCAGGTTCCGACCTTGAAAACTTATCGGGTGGTAAAGATTCGAAAACTGTCCTCAACTCTGTTACAGGATCGGCCGAAGCAAGAAACACATACACAACAAAGGGTGATGAATACAGATCACTCATACAAACAAAGGTCGCAAAGGGATCTCAAACAGGTATCATACAGGGCATTAGTACAGAGGTTCTGTCAGATGTTAAGAAACGGGTTCGTGACTTTGCACCCAAACTTACAGACGAACAAACCAACAGGGTTGTTAACTTGTCTCAGGGCGATGCTGGTGACATCTCAGAAGCGGTGAGACTGTTGTATGACGCGACAGGCAAATCATTCGATAGTATACGACAGTTAGTGAAGAGTATCGACACAACGATCGACAACGCTACTCGTGTCACTCCTAGTGAGGCTGTCTTTTCTGAACCATATGTTATTGGATCATATGAGAAAGAGTGGAAGAAAGGTGAAGGCGAACCCGTTTTCCCTTATGTGTCATCTATTGAAGAACTACAGGCTGAACTGCGAAATGTTGATCGTGATGTGACTGAAGTAGTCACACACTGGAGCGAGACACACACCAACAAGAATATTGGTTCTGAAGAAATCAATAAATACCATTTAGATCTTGGGTTGGATGGGATTGGTTACCACTATGTTATCAGACGCGATGGTTCTCTACAGAGAGGTAGACCAGTTAACACACAAGGGCAACACGCTCCTGTAAACAGTCATGATCTGAGAAGTATCGGAATTGTGTTTGTTGGAGGAATTAATGTTCCTTCGGGAACACCTAATTCAGAAAACTTTTTATCAGTACAATCGTTGACGAGAAGCCAGTTGAATACTTTTGACCACTTTTGTAGATCGTTCTATGCGGTATTTCCGGGTGGTCAGATCATTGGTCATAATGATATCGACGAGGACGAAATAGACCCAGGCTTTGAGGTGATTAATTATGTTGAGAATATTTTCAGAAAACAATCGAAGTTTACAGATACATTATCACAAGCGCCACTAACGATCGACGAGATTCTAAAAAATGACGAATAAACTTGATTCATTAAAAGAAAGAACAGAGAAATTTGGCGAAGGTCAAGAAGAAACTGTAGGCATCTCGCAAGAGGGGTTCTCTGACGCATCTGGTGAATATCCCAAACGTGATTACTTTTTCGGTTCGAGTGTTAACAAAGCCTCAAAGGGAGAAACAGTAAACTCGCTGGATCTTGGGGGTGGTGACTACGATCTTTCTCTAAACGTATCAGATCAAAAACCTTCTCAGTATCCCTACAATCAAGTCTCTGAATCTCCATCGGGTCATGTTATCGAGATCGATGATACGCCCGGCGGTGAGAGAGTTTTGATCAAGCATCGCACAGGTGCGGGTGTTGAAATGCGCGCCGATGGTACTGTTATCATTTCTTCAAAAAATCAGAGAGTAGAAGTTACAGGTGGTGATCAAACAACGATCGTTGAAGGGGAAGGTAATCTTGTTTACAAAGGTAATCTTACTCTTTCTGTCACGGGTGATTTTAATGTTGATGTCGGTGGCAATTATAACCTCAACGTCGCCGGTGATAAGATCGAAGAAATTAAAGGGCGACATACCAAAACAGTAAACCGTGACCAGAACTATACCATTCGAGGTTCTCGTGGCGCTCAAGTCATCGGAATGAATACTGAGACATTACTTGACGATCACAATGTTGTTGTCGCAGGAAATATGAACAACTTTGTTCAGGGTAACACAGAGATTCTTTCGGGTGGTGATTTCATTCAAACTGCTGTTGGGGAATGGGTAGCGGCATCTTCGATCGCAAACATCACAGCACGACACATTAGTATGATCGGGCACAAAGGAACCATTGGCGGTCCTCTCATGGACTACTACGGGAAGTCATACGGTGGATTTCCTGCGAAAGTTACGAATCTTGCGTGTTTTTACGGGTCTCTTGTGGGTAAAGCCGCAGAAGCAATACATGCTGACTATTCTATTCATGCTGCCAGTGCGGGTTTTGCGAGAGGTGCTGCAACGGCGGTGCAGGCGGTGAAGGCTGCTGCTGTAGGTGGACCAAGTACACTTCCAGTTCCAGAGGTTCCTGTTCCCGGAATCATGCCGTTCATTCCTATTCCACCTACAGCACCGATTCCTAATCCTGCTATTGTGGAACTTCAGTTATCATCAAGCAACTACGGAATTCGAAACGTGGCAGTTGATCCTAAATTAAAGAGTAAGATCACCAAATCTGATGATTATAAAGAATTGTTCAATCATGATCCGTCGATTCATGAGATCCGTTCTAAACTCCGCGACCCTCAACACTTTGGTAACGGAAGTTTTACAAGTTATTTGGTATCTCAGGGCAAACTCAACGGGGATTTCAAAAAGAATATGCCGAAGAATATCGGCCGATCAGCATCCAAGACTGGAACTATTCGATTGGGTGTCAATCTGTTAGGTAACAATCCATCAGACAATCGCAGTAAACGATTCAAGGTGAATAAAAAATGAAGATATTAGTTGATCCTCAATATAATCCAGAGTTCGAATCGTCGATCACCTCTGCTACTAAATTAGGGCCAGGCATTACTTGTGCCAAGTTTTTAGGAGCACGAGGTTCACGTACACAGTTTCAAAAATTATACGCGGATGGATTCTTTGGCGCCCCTGATCTGAAACAGATCGCTCGCAACCTTGTGCTCCACACAAACGCAATGAAAACTGTCATAGGTAATACAACGTTTTCACAACATCGTTTGATTGTGTCAGAGGGAATATACGAACCTAATCCAAAGTTTGAAACCCAAGAAATACCATCGGGAAGCGAAGCGAAGGCAAAGAAACTCGCCCGAGAAAATTCTGGTGGGTCCTATGGTAAAGGTCCTGATGGCTGGGTTGCGAGAATACCTTTGTATGTTGGTGAACGCCCTTCTTCTAATAGTGTAAATGATTTGAGAAGAACTGGGCGCGCTATCGTATATCAACTCATAAATAAAAACGGGCAGACAGATCCTCAGAAAACATTTGATCTGGCTGTTTTTTGGAAAGATTACATTGACTATGATAAACTGTCATTAGACTATGATACCTTTGATCCAACTGGCATCCTTACTTCACAGATTGTATTAGAAATGCCAAAGGTGCCTGCAAGCTTTGATGTCTCGTTCTCACACAATCTTGAGACAACCTTTAACGGCGAACTTCAAGCAAAAAACGAACTGCTAGAAATTCTCGCTGATTAATGGTATAAATAAAAAGAAAAGGTTTTCACAACCATATGACAAAGATTTTCTCTACAGAAGATGGTAATTTAGACACGAGTATTCGTATTGTAAAAGAACGAACATACTCGGATGTTGATCTGTCATTGTCTTCTAGAACATCTACTGACGGTGATGTTTTTAAAAAGACTGATGCGGCTTCTGTAAAGCAAGCCATTAAAAACTTGTTGTTAACAAATAAGTTTGAAAAACCTTATCGACCAAACTTTGGTGCGAACCTTTCTGGTCTTCTTTTCGAATTGATGTCTGATGATGTCGGCGAAGAGATGATTGACAATATCAAGAAAACAATACAAAGATACGAACCAAGAGCAAAGGTGTTGGGAGTCAAGGTAACAGCGACACCCGATTATAATAGTGTATCAGCAACAATTGAGTTTCGAATAATCAGTACAGGGCTTGTAGACACTTTAAGAGTGTCAATGAATCCCACTTCGATTACAGAGATTCCTCTTCTACCTTTTGAGATATCACCATTTATTTTATACAATGATATTATTAAGGCAGAAAATCTAAATAGACTCGTTACATACAACGGGGATTTGATTAAGAAAGATTTGGTCACACCCCCACCAAATGCCCTACTAACAGATCCTGATTCAGATATGATCTTTGCGCTTTACAACGGATTCGTTGAGGGTGTTCTTCTTGTCGATTCAGAAGAATTGAACGGTATACTTACTACTCCAGATGAGGATCAAATATACACCCAGTTTGGTGGAGACTTCATCATACCACAACAAGAAATTGCGTAATCGGAGACCGAAATGGCAACCACCATTAAATCAACAGACTTAGATTTTGATACGATCAAGAACAATCTCAAAGTGTTCTTGGCACAAAAACCAGAATTTGCTGACTACAACTTTGAGGCATCTGGGCTTTCTAATCTGTTAGATGTCTTAGCGTATAACACACACTACAATGGGTTGTTAGCAAACTTCGCTTTGAACGAATCTTTTCTGAGTACTGCTCAGTTAAGATCCTCTATCGTAGGTCTTGCGGGAGGTTTAGGTTATACTGTTGGTTCTAGGAAAGCATCGTTCTCTGTTGTAAATCTAAGCGTGACAAACAACGACAACCCTTCAAGTATTACTATGCCTGCTGGAACTAGATTCTCAACGATAGTTAATAGTAAGAGTTATACATTCCAGACTCGGGATACTGTGACCGCTTTTTCTGATGGCACAGGTCTTTATAAGTTTACTCTAGACGGAAACAGAAATATTCCGATTTATGAAGGCGTGACTCGACGAAAGACTTTCATTGCGGGCCCTGCCTCAGAGAACGACACTTATGTGATACCTGTCAACAACTTGGATCTCGACACCGTTACTGTAAAGGTCTATAACAGTGTATCGTCTAATGATTTCACATTATACACGAACATTATCAACAGCACAACTATTAATTCCAATTCTGTAATATATGTTGTCAAAGAATCTCCTAACGGATACTACGAATTGACTTTTGGTAATGGTGTTCGTTTAGGTAAAACGCCGCAACCCGGTGATAAAATTGAAGTCGACTACACAACGGTTTCTGGTCCAGAAGCAAATGGCAGTAAATCATTTGTCCCCGAAGCAACTTTAGACGGTAAAACAATTAATGTCACTACTGTTTCTGGTTCCTCAAGCGGATCATACAAAGAAGAACTTGAATCGGTTCGTAAGAACGCACCTTTTCAATGGTCTGCGCAGAATCGTATGGTCACTGCACAAGATTATGCCGCTTTAATTTTACGAAACTTTTCGAATGTCATCACGGATATCAAGTCATGGGGCGGAGAAGACAACGTCCCGACCAAGTATGGGTCAATATTTGTCTCGATGGTTTTTGGTACTGACGATCCTGTTGTTATCGCAAACACCAAGGCGGACATCTTAACTCTAGCAAAAGATTTGTCCGTTGCTTCGTTTAATGTTGAGTTTGTAGATCCTGTTGAGACATATCTTGAAGTGGCAACTGTTATCCAGTTTAATCCTACACTGACATCAGCATCACAAACATCGATCGAGAGTGATGTCAAAGAAGCGATGCAAACTTACTTTGACACGAATCTTGGTGGATTCAGTCAATCGTTCCGTCGATCAAACATGTTAACAGACATTGATAGTAAAGATAATTCGATTCTTTCGAGTAGAGCCGACATCAAAATGCAAAATCGTTTTGTGCCTAGCCCTACAACACCATTGCAGACAGTCGTTTACTCAGCGGCGATATCCGCCCCATTAGACGACGGTTATGTTATTCAATCTGATACCTTTTACTACAATGGCAAGGTGTGTGTTTTAAGAAATTTACTTGAGTCTAGTATTATTCAAGTGATTGAGGTCTCGACAGGATTACCTCTCGTCGATAATATAGGATCATACTCAGCAACAGATGGCACTGTTAGTTTGGTTAACTTCACAGGTACACTGATTACAGGTAGTTACATACGAATCACTGCGTTACCTGCTAATCCATCAGTTATCAATCCTCTCAGAAGTAGTATCATAAGATATGACGCGCAGGCATCACGAGCGCGAGCAGTACTCACAGATACGTTATAAATAACTAAATAACAGAATCGAATAAAGAGAATTAAACCATGACAGCATCGGTTACTAACAGTTTTAGGGAACATCTCCTTACACTACTCAAGTCTGACATTGATAGTGATGGTGTTCCTTATCATATCGGTATTGCTCAACCTGATTCTGATGCTTCTACTCCCCTTAACTCAAGTTCAATATACGATCAAAGTAAGTTTAGGCACACGCTTCAGTCAGTAAAAGTGTTAAGCAATGTGTCGTATGTTGTCCCCACAGTTACATGGCAGAGTGAAGTTCAATATGAAGCATATGATAATAACAACCCTATTCAGACGAACTTCTATGTGATTAACTCTGCTCGGGAAGTCTTCTTGTGTATTGAGCAGGGAAAAAATGCCGACGGGTCAGCCGGAAATTCTTTTATTGAACCCACATCAACACGAGCAAATCAACAACCAAAGACCTTCCAAACCGGTGACGGATATCTTTGGAGATATATGTACAAGATGAGTAACCTTGCTTATGGTACATTCAGAACAAAAACTTATACACCAGTAAAACAAGTCACCAATCGAGCAACAACGATACCCGAAGAGATTTCACAGATTGGGCTCCAAGATAGTTCAACGCCTGGGCAGATTCTCAACATTGCAGTTGATAACGGGGGTGTAAATTATACCAACCCTACTATTACAATAAGTGGCAATGGTTCGGGTGCCCAGTTCTTTGCTGAGGTATTCGATAACAAGATTGTAAATGTTCGATGTGATTCAAACGGTCTTGGTGATTTCTTACACGGCACAAATTATGACTATGCACAAGTTGTTGTAACGGATCCAGGTGGTGGGTCAGGCGCTAAGTTAAGAGCAGTCATCTCTACACGAGATGGTGTGAACAAAGACCCTGTTTCTACTTTAAAATGTCGAGAGATAATGTTACAGACAGACTTTATTGGTACAGAAGAAAACACTATTGTTGCGAACGGAACAGACTTTCGTCAAGTCGGTGTACTCAAAGGGTTAGAAAAATACACTAATGATTCTGACTTTACAGGCAATACTGGCAAAGTCACAAAGATTCTCACTTTAGGGTCAATTCAGGCGCCAGAGTCTTGGATCGACAACGATACATTCAGCAATGCTTTACAGACAGTAACAGCAAAAGTTTTCGACCTTGATGGCACGACGCTTTACTATTATCAAGATGAAGAGACTGGATTTGAAAATTTTTCACTTAATGAAAACATTATTAATACAACAGGTGGCACCGCTAGTATAGTTAATATAGTAAATCCAGATGTTGATGCCTATTCAGGTGATATTTTATACATAAATACACTCGCTAGTGCAGTCGAACGCAGCGCGGAACAAACCGAAGACATTCGAATAGTTATTCAGTTAGGATAAAAAATGGCGAACCAATTTACTTCCAGTACATTATCAGGCAATTATAACGACGATTATAATGAGGCTGATAACTATCATCAAATACTGTTCAATAGCGGGAGAGCGTTGCAAGCTCGCGAGTTGACACAACTCCAGACAATATTGCACAATGAATTAGCACGACTTGGGAAGAATGTTTTCAAAGAAGGTGCAATAGTATCTTCTGGCGGAAATGCTGTCAATGCTGATTATGAGTGGATTAAAATCTCTGCTACGAATGCAGGTGGCGCGTTTGCTGATATCCCAGTGGGTACGGTATTTAAAAATCCTCTTACCAATGTTGAAGCACGAGTGCTCGAAGTTAAAGCGCGAGACGGAAGTGATTTTATACTCAATACTTTATATGTACAATACATAAGCAGTGGTTCTGCTACGATTGGTGCTACAACCACGCGATTTGGTGATGGAGAAACTCTCTATGACCAGTCTGGCGGCGGGTATCAATTAGTTACTGAAACGCCTTCCGCAACAGGGCAAGGTGTTAAGTTCACTGTTGGTGAAGGTGATTTTTTTGTCTTAGGTCATTTTGTACATACGGTAGAACAATCGATCATATTGTCGCCATACTCTTCGATTGCTAATGCTACAGTTGGTTTTAAAGTTGTCCAAGATGTTGTTACAGTAAATGATACAACATCATTATACGATAATGCTAATGGTATTGTCAACAATGCTTCTCCAGGCGCTGATCGATATCGTATAAGTCTTCAATTGACAACCCAAGATAAACTCACTGACGCAGACACTTTTGTGTTTCTTGCTACGGTCGAGAACTCTACTATCGTAGAACAAATAGAAGAATCAGACGCTTACAATAAAATCGAAGAAATGATTGCGATGAGGACTCACGAAGAGTCTGGGAACTACATTGTAAACCCATTCGTTGTCAATGTACAAGACGCGGTAGCCGGCGATTCGAGCCTCGAACTTATCGTGTCACCTGGTTTAGCATACATTAATGGATACCGTGTTGATAAATCATCTACAACAAAACTTCTGATTCCAAGACCACAACAAACAGAAACGGTTGTAAACGATGTTGTTCCTGTTACCTATGGTAACTATTTTATTGCGGACAGCAACAGAGGTCTACCAGATCTTGATGCGTCACAAGTAAACTTATACAACGATTTTGCAGCAGCAGGAACAGCGATTGGCACAGCACGAATTCGAGCAGTAGAAAAAGACGGTGTTAACAACCGTGTCTATGTGTTCGATGTTAATGTCGACTCAGACAAAAGTTTGCGTGACGCAAAGAGTGTTGGTACTGGTGTTACAGATCATTTTAACTTAGTGCGAGAAGCAGCCGGTGCAAAATTGCATGGCGTTATCGATAACGATCTACTGTTTCCTACTTCTCGACCTCGCCCCGAATCGTTTTCAGATATTACGCTCACGAAGCAGATTCGTGAAGACAACCTCGTGGCAGGTGGTGGATTAATCACATTACCGACACTCCCCGTAGGTCAAGCATACACAGATACCTCTCTTTGGATCGTATCAACTAATAGTGAAACAGCAATTGCTCACACAGTAGCAACTCCTACAAACAGTGGTCGCGACGTACAGATTTCTGGGCTTGTAAATGCCGCTACATACGAGGTTCTTTCGTATGTACAGAAGACTGCGACTCGCAAAGCAAAGACGCTTACTTCTGCCACCGACACACTTGCGAAGCAATATGATAGCGTTAATAGCGTGAGTTACTACGAGTTTACAGTACCAGATATTTATGAAGTCGACTCCGCAAGATCAGGCACCTCTTCTGGTATTAATATGTTACCTCGTTTGTTACTTGACGATGGCCAACGTGATAACTATTACGCAAAGGGTCGTTTGATTATTAATGCCGCAGATAGTGCACCTTCTAATCTGTATGTTAACTATCGATACTTTGCGAGAAGCGCGGGTGGTGATTTCTACGACGCGACTTCTTACGGTAATGTTCCTGTCGCATATAGAGACATCCCGAATCACACTCTCAAAGATGGAACTCTTGTCAATCTGCGAAACTATGTTGACTTTCGACCAGACGAGACTTCATTCGGTACAGCATCCGATATCTTTGACCTGCCTCGAAACGGGACTAACATAACTGCTGATATAAACTATTACTTACCACGAGCAGATAAACTTCTCCTTACTCAAGAAGGTGAAGTTCAGTTGCTTCTTGGTCAGCAGGCATCAAACCCACAGTACAAAGCAACGCCTGACAATGCGCTCGAACTTTATAAGATTCTTCTTAACGCAAACACGCTTGACGAGAATGACCTACAGTCAACTCCAATTGAGCACAAGCATTACACAATGTCAGACATCGCAAAGATCGAAGCAAAGTTAGATGATCTTGAAGAGTACACAACACTCAATATACTTGAACTTGAACAGAAACTTAACGCAGCACTCGACAGTGATGGTAACGAACGCGTCGAGAGTGGATCACAGGTTGATGACTTCGGGGATCAGACAGGTGGTGATACAAACAACGACGACTATTCTGCTTCGATGGATCCAGAAAGCAAGTTGATTCGACCTATGACCGACGAAGATAATATTCGTCTTGTAGTCGATGCTACACTTTCTTCTAACATTGTTAAGAAAGGTGACAATGTATATGTCGCGTATGATTCTGAACAATGGGCATACCAGTCTCTTGCTTCTAGATCTCTCAAGGTCAATCCTTTTGGTCTTGTCGATAATGTCGGTGTTATCAAATTATCTCCAACATCAGACGAGTGGAAAGATTCTAAAGAAGAAGCCGAAAAAGCAATCGCTGGATCTAATCGTTTAGATAAGAAACAAGCGTTTCTCTGGAACAACTGGATGTGGAACTGGTTCGGTCGAAGCCCCGAAGATGTTGATCTGAGCAAAGCGAATCAATTTAACTCAAGAAATGTTCGAGGTAGAGTAGCATACGAGTTACGAGAGCAATATGCATCAACTTACACGTCTCTACCCAGATACGGTAGTGGTGGTCGATTCGTTTCTCGGGTTGTTCCATCTGACACTCTGCGTGAAGTAGTAGGTAAGCGAATTATCGATCTTGCCTTGATCCCATGGATTCGTTCACGAAAGATCTATTTCCATGCAAAAGGGTTGAGACCTAACACCAAGTTCACACCTTTCTTTGATGGTGATAAAGTGACTGAGTGGTGTCGTGAAGAGGCGGCTTTCTTACAATACTCTGATCGTACTGACGATAACGGTAACCAGGATACACACCAAGCGATTACCGCTCACCCTAGTGGTTCTTCTGATCTCATATCAGACGAGAATGGTGAGATAATTGGATCGTTCTTTATTCCCAACATCCGACCTTCATACAATGTGAATCGTGTCAATGCTCCCAGAAAAATGAAATTGGCGGGTCAAAGATTTAGATCTGGTATTCGAGAGTTTAAACTTCTTGATATTGACACGAATGATTGGGCTGCGGCAGGAAGCAAAGCGTTTGCTCACTATGTCGCACGAGGTGCTTTGTGGAATCATTGGGGTAATATAATCACGACAAGACCTTCACAGTATTGGTCTCCTCACGCGCACTTAAATAACAAACCTCAGGCATTTAGTTCAAAAGAACTACAGAACGCCCTCAACCAGATTCGATCTGCTGATGTCAACTTGGTTGATCCTAAGTTAGCAGGTAAATATGGTACTGGATCTGCGGCACTCTCTGTTGCGGCCCTGAACGGTCTCGATACTACGGGTCAGATGTCTCAGGTTCTTTCTGATTATGTTGATGTTGATCAGAACCAGTTTGCGTCAAACATTGTTTCAACGATGACTGCTCCTCAGAACCCTCTTGCTCAGACATTCTATGTCGACAATCAGTTTGGGGTTGTTCTGACAAACATTAACTTATATTTCAGAACGAAAGATACTGGTAATCTTCCTGTCTCTATTCACTTGAGACCTATGGTTAACGGGCGACCTTCGAGTAACGAGATTGTTCCTGACTCGCATGTGTTCTTAAACCCAAGCGAGGTGACTGCTGTAGGGACGGATCCAACTTTAACAGTCATTCAACAAGCGCCAACAGTTTTCTCGTTTGATGAACCGATCTATCTTAAACCATGGACACACTATGCGGTAGTCGTGACTTCACAGTCTACTGAATATGAAGTGTTTAGTGCGAAGACTCAAGAACCTGTGTTTGGTTCTACTACGAAGATTGTGACAACTCAACCCGCTCCTGGTTCTTTGTTCTTGCCTCAGAATGGTATGTTCTGGATCGAAACCAAAGATCAAGACCTGATGTATAAAATCAATCGGGCGAAGTTCGACCTTGGAGGCGGCAGTTTAATTCTGAAGAACGCAAGATTACCTGACAAGTTACTCAGTTCTAATCCTATTCAGACATACAGTGGCACAAGAAAGATCTATGTGAATCACAAGTGTCATGGGTTGGAACCTGGTGATACCGCATTCATTGATAGCGCAGAAGATATTGCGGGAATCGATGCGAACTCTTGGCTCAATGCGGCACACACAGTTGATTCTGTTGATGTTGGCGGATATACCTTCACTTACGATGGTTCACAAGCCGTTGCTACATCATCATCGATCGGTGGTGGAGATAGAGTTCTCTCTCGTCGAAATGTTGTGTTTAATGTTTTAAATCCATATGTTGAGTCAATCATTCCCAACAACACCTCGTTAGATGTTTCTGCCAAGTTTACTGAAGGCAAGAATATTTCTAGCACAAGGATCAATGCTGCTGGGCGGTGGTCTCAAGACGATGAGTACTCGCGCATCACACTTAAACAGAATGTCGATTTTCAGACTCCGAAGGGGATCTACAATTACTCTGCTCAAGAAACAAATCTTGGTGCTGGGGTTGCTTCGACATATGTCAAAGTAGATATGAAGACAGCAAACGACTATGTATCACCAGTCATTGATCTTCAGAGATCGTCGCTTGTTCTTGTAGGATACTGTCAAGACAACCCAGATGTGACACCTCACATTAACGCGGTTGACGAAACACAACCTACAGGCGGCACAACTGGATCTAAGCACATCACTTCTCCAGTGATCTTAGAATTAGATGCGGTAGGTATTGAAACGAAAGCACTGGTAAATATTCCTGATGGGGCAGATGTTGTGATGTATTATCGCACAGCGACCACAGACGAAAATATTTACGATAAACACTGGATACAACAACCTACTGTGAATACGATCCCATCTGACAATAGTAATTCGTTTAGAGATGTTACATGGCTTCCGGGTGATCAAGGTGGAACTCTGAACCCTTTCAATCAAGTACAGACGAAGTTTGTTCTGAAAGGTACTGATCTGCCAGCAACAATTCGAAATCTGAGATTTAGATACTTGGCAGTATAATGAGCAAGTATGTACCAGTGAAAGGTTACTCTGGCTTAGTTCGTGACACGCAGTCCAACGCTTTAATTAATGTTGATACTGCGGAGATCGAGCAAGCCAGACAACGCAAAAGATTACGGATTGAGAAACGAAAAGAAGAGTCTGACCTAAAGACTAGAGTTGAAAATGTAGAAAATACTTTAACCGAAATAAAAACTCTGTTGAGAACTCTGCTTGACAATTCTTATAAATAAGATATAATTGTATTCGCATTGTCGAGATTTTAATGTCATTACGACCCATCAAATTTACAAATGAAGGCGCTTTTAGGGAGTTACTAACTTCTGAAGAAGACTACCTAGCCTATAAGGCGGGTCTTCATTTAAGCAAGATGGATATCAATGATCTGTCGGCGATATCAACAAATACGCAAGCAGAACTTGTAGGATCTTTTGAAAACACTTTCTATACATCTGGTGTTGGATCCGTTGCTGGCGAAACAATATCCCGAACTTATAATGTAACACACTCTTCGGATCCGAGTGGTTCAACACACACCACAACCTTCGGTTCAATAACTAATCTACCTTCTGTTGTTTATGTTGGCGATACTATTCAGATCACAATTTCTGGTACTGCGACAAGCACTGGTACAGGATTCGCAGAGATTGAATATCAGTTAGGCGTTTTAGGTGATGAGGTTGGTTCTGTTTCGGTCACTGCTACACCAACAGCAACCAACATCACTGGTCTTCAAACAACTTGGGAAGACTTTGGCACTCAAGCATTATCCGGTTCATATTCGACAACGTTTTCGTTTACAGTAACGACCGTTGGCATTCTTAACATTACTCTTAATGCCACTTCAACGGATCCAAATAATTCAATAGCAGGTTCGTTTGATGATGAAGACTTGCCATCTATCCAAATTCAGGCACAGACAAGACCAAACACTTCTAGTGTAGTTTATCAACTCTATCAGAACAACGCTGATGTATCCGCAATTGATGAACAGCATCCATCGATCATAAATCCTGTCTATTGGGATCGTACCGCATCACCTGCGGGTCTTAAAGAGATGAACGATACCGAACTCGACACGGTCATTGAAAATCTGTTACGTAAAATATTCTCTAGTGACTTGCCAGGGCAGTATCGACTTGCGGCTGAGGCACCGAGTGAACATTGGTCAGAATTTATTGCTGATGTTTTCTTTGACACACGAGGTGATAACTCACAGATAAACTATTCTATCTGGGTCAAGTCGTCAAGTGTAGTACCAACCCCTGTTAAAATAGTCGCTCCTGTTCGTATGCCTTTAACCAACCAGTTCGGAGGATTTAGAGAACTTAGTGGTCCTCAGTTAGAGTACACTTTTGGCGAAAAGATGAAGCGAACAATCCAGACTACTGGGATTGGTAAGTATCAACTTCGATCTTCTGAACAGGGTGCTCCGACTGATGCTGGTGTGTGGGAAGCACGTGGCAATGCGGTCGATACAAACTTGACATATCAAGAAACAACGGCTTACCTTGACATCCAGCGTTACGGTAATGACTATGTCAGTAGTTATGATGGCATCTTTACGACAGATTATCTTGAGAGTTATAATACGCAAGTAAATCCTTCTGCGGGATACGAAGAAGATTATACTGGCGTATCTGAAGAAAGATATACAGGCAACTATACCTTGGGGTATACTCAGAACTTCACCCTCGAAGCAATTGAAATTTATTCCGGCGCCGAGAACTATGATAACGAGTATGAAAATAGTTTTACTGGTGAATTTGAAGGTAATTTTCATGATGATTATATAAATGTTCGTTTAGTGCCATATGCGACAGATTTCCTCAGGGATTATGTTGATCTCGCTTACCTTCGAGAATATGTTCAGATTTACGAAAACACTTATCTAACTGATTATCTAATTGATTACGAGACAAACTACATTCAAGATGATTATGCTGGCGATTATGCTAAAGAGTATGCTGGCGTGGTTATTGAGGTTTACGCAAATCTGTATGAATATGATTACAATATAGACTATACAAAGTCTGTTCCCGTTGATTATTCTGGTGATTATACAATAGATTACGACGGTGGTGGCCCAGTTAATTACGAAAAGGACTATGAGATAGGTTCATATGACGCTTATACTCAAGACCTTTCAAACTATACAAACGAATATGAACTTACCCGTGAAGTACCGTATGAAGGAGGTTATACTGAAGATGTTCCCGAAGGATTCGTAGATTATACAGATGTGCCGTATGAAGAAGAACAGTATACTGCATTTTATACTTCGAATTTATATGATGGGTCGGTTGTAAACAATTACTCTGTGTACCAAGATTATCACGCTGGTGATTTTCAGGGAGTATATGACAGTTCTTATACGGGAACCTTTGCGGGTGAGTATGAAGAAGAGTATCAAAGATTGCTCGGGTATGAAACATCATATGAACGAGGTGTCCGCGAGGTCCTTTCACCGGAATCTGGTCTTGCCTACACGGGCGTGGGCGTGGGCGGGGTTACCACAAATCAATATAGTGGTGGTTATGCTGAAGATTATTCTACTTCGAGTGAAACCAGTTATGCAGGGGCAATGGATTATCCTAACGGTACTCACTATTATAGGATACGGCGGATAACCGAGCCCGGCACCGGAATCGACTATTACGAACATAAGGTTGTGTGGAATAATGTTGTAGTCTATGATAGCGCCCCAAACGCCGGTGGAGGCGCCTCGCCTGCACCTAAGACTGGGAGTGATGGTGCAATTTATACCGGTGGCGTTCAGACCAGTTCTGCTGGCGCAAGCGAGTACACATACTTCCTGGTCACCAGAACGGCCAATACTGATTACGTAAACACATATTCGAGCCAAATTGATGTGGGCCCACTAACAGTTAATTCCTATCGATACGAAGCAGAGGACCAATATACTGCTGACCATAATGCTTATTATAATAACACGTCGACATCTGGTTATAACCCCAATTCACCAGATGCGGAACTTTCGAATGCATCCGGCGGCGCATACTTCTGGGAAATATTTAATCGGTGGTCGTCCGGCAGCAATTCAACCTTTCAAGGTCGTCAACATAATCTTTACTGGGACGGAAAACTGGTGTATCAATATCTCCAATCCGCCAGCGGGAACGTGGATGGAAGCGGGGGTTTACAGGCCGGGATAATACAGGCGCCGGCAATTCTTACTCCACCCGACGGTGTACCAAACGCCGACGGTGTTCTGCCTAGTTATTTTATCCCAGCCCAGTCTGATGCAAAAATCATAGATTCCTATTCCACCAGTGCTGGGGGCGGCATTGGCAGCCTAACAACTGATATTGCGATTCGATGTGCAATTTCTAAATCCTACGGAACTGGCACTCAAGAGTATACTCAAGCAGATTATACCACAACCTACATTGAAGCTTATGATCGAACTTATATAGGCGATTACCTTCACCAATCAGAAGTAATTCGGGCAGGAGGTTACATCGCTGGCGATGATGGTGCACCGTATTCTCTGAACTATATTCTTGACGAAAACTATCAAAACATATTCGAGGAAACTTATCAAGGGTCAGGATATTTCGGCGATTACGTCCAAAGTTATGAGTTCGACATCACCACAATTTACGAGGGTGTAGTAGCTGGAGGAACATACGTAGAGGATTATATCAGTGATTATACTGACACAGTTCGTGTAGAAAATTACAGCGGTCTTGCGGATGGCACCGAACCTAGCTTTCCTATCGACTATGAAGTAGATATTGGGGCGAACACTTATACCGCCGATTTCGAATCATACATCCCTCAACTTTATGAAGGCGACTATGAAAATGAATACGAGGGCAGTAACTTTATTCCTTACTCAACAGAATATGCTGGAGGATATGAGACAGATTATGAAGGTAATTATGAGTCCGGTTATGAAAACATTTATAGCAACTATGAGTCTCCCTATGTAGGAAATTACATAAAAAGTTATGAAACCCCTTATGAGACTGGTTATAGCACCGATTACTCTATTAATTATGTCACAGACTATACTCTTGTTGAATATGCTGCCGACTATGAAACCACTTTCCAGGGAAACTACACAAGCATATATACTCATGATTACCTAGATGATTTTGAAGGTACATTTACTAAAGAATTTGCTTCAACTTATACTCACGAAGTAGTAAGACTTGGCGATCTTGTAGTGACAGATTATGAAGGCGTATACGAAAAAGATTTTTTGTCTGTTTACATTAGTGAAAATGACGAAAATTATACTGGCGTTGTAGATATTATCGAAGCTGACTACAGTGTCGGTTATTCGACAGATTACGATGGAACATTTGAGAAATCGTATAGTAAAACTTTTCTAAATATTGATGGTGAGTTAGGTGACGGTAGTGGTTCGGATCTTCTCGTTCCATCGGGAAGTGATAGACTTGTTACGTCAGACTCTCTAATATTCAGAGTAGTACCTGCAAATACGGGAGTGGAAGGGTCTTATATTAGTGATGATGCTCAGTTAACATCCACGCCTATTATATTAGAAACATATACGTTATATGCTCGTGTAGCATAAATTTGAAAAAAGAGTAAATTATGAAAAATTATGAGTATGTCGATAACGCTTATTGGGAATCCGACGATCGTTCAGTTTTAAAATGTATTAAACTTTCAAAGCAAGAAGGTAAACCAGACAACCAAAAGAAAAAAGAAATACTACAGTTTCACAGACTCTTGCCCGATGGGGCTGAATGCCCGAACTACAAAGAAGTTGTATCTTTGTTCGGGGTAGCAAGAATCGATGAACACACCAAAGAACGAAAGACCAGAAAAGATCGAGAAGGAAAAGAGAAAAGAGCGATTCACGATCAACGCAAAAAGTCTGCTGAACTTGAAGAACTTTATAAATTAAAACTTCAGGCGTTTGAAATTGAAGAAATTAAAAACTCTGAAGATCGCACCTTAAGATCTAAACTGCGCAGATCAAAGAGTGTAGCTGAGATGAATGCGGTCACTTCTATTCTAATTGCGAAAGAGTTAGGTTTGTTTGGGGCGGCAGAATGACTGAACCTACTAAAGGGTATGTCATCGTTGCTTCAAGGAAAAAATACTTTTACATCTCAGCACTAAATCTTATTGACTCGATCCGAGAATTCTATCCGGATGCTAACGTGTGTCTTGTCACAGAAGAAAAATTTGTGGACGACAGAGGTAGAAAAGATGTAGATGTTATTATCCACTGCGACGACCACAAGCGAGCAAAGTTAAAGGGAATGGCGTTGTCTCCATGGGATATCACATTCTATATTGACGCCGACACAGAATGTGAACACGAAGACATCGAACACATCTTTGACGAGATGGGTGACTATGATCTTTTATTTACAGGTCTTCCCGAAGAACGTTCGTATTGTTATGCTGAATTGAAATTTCCTGGTGGTCAATTCGAGTTGTGTGGAGCAGTTTGTTTGTATGATATGCGCAAACAAATGGTGCGAGAGTTTATGGATGATTGGTATGATCTAACAGTAAAACAATACGAAGGT
>Ga0206126_10000874_pt1 | contig 39381 bp, 35 predicted proteins | sample Helgoland_Spring_5_FD_148621 | JGI IMG/M metagenome (GOLD analysis project Ga0206126, IMG submission 148621) | Pelagic subsurface seawater microbial communities from Kabeltonne, Helgoland, North Sea - Helgoland_Spring_Bloom_20160412_1 | ecosystem: Environmental > Aquatic > Marine > Epipelagic ...
CAACATATTTTGGCGCAAACAAACGCCCATCGGCCATTTTGCCAACATCTTTGGCGCGGTCAATAATACGCAGGTGGCCTGTATCTTCTTCAAAAAAGCCCGCATCTCCCGTTGCCACCCAGCCTTCCACATCCTTGGTTGAAGCTGTGCTTTCAGGATTATTGTAATATTCCACGAAAACGCCCGGTGACCGATAATAAATCTCGCCATTGTCGCCAATGCGCACTTCGACGCCCGGCGCCGGAACGCCAACCGTGTCGGCCCGCACCTCGCCATCGGGTTGAATAGTCACATAAACCGTAGCTTCTGTTTGCCCGTACAGCTGTTTGAGGTTGATCCCAAGCGAGCGGTAAAAATCGAACAGCTCCGGCCCAATCGCCTCGCCTGCTGTATAGCCAATGCGCACGCGGCTCAGGCCGAGCGTATTTTTTAACGGGCCATAGATAAAAATATCACCGAGAAAGTACTTAACCCGATCCATAAAGCCAATTGATGTGCCACTCAACAACGCCGGCCCCACGCGTTTGGCATGAGCCATCGCCTTGTCGAACATCCATTTTTTGAGACGGCTCGCATCTTCCATGCGGATCATCACATTGGTCAACTGGTTTTCAAACACCCGCGGCGGAGCGAAATAATACGTCGGACCAATTTCACGCAAATCAGTCATCATCGTCTCTGCGCTCTCTGGACAATTGACGCAAAAGCCCGTCCACAATGCTTGCCCCATCGAGAAGGTATAATCACCGACCCATGCCATGGGCAGATAAGCCAAGACCTCTTCGCCCGGACCAAGCTCATCAAATTGCGATGAATTTTTTGAGGTTTCAATGACGTTCCGATTGGACAACACCACGCCCTTTGGGCGACCGGTTGTACCGGACGTGTAGAGCATCACACAAGTGTCATCATAGCTCTGCGCCGCTTGGCGCTTTGTCAGTTCATCACCCAATTGCCCCCGCGCGGCCCGACCTTCCTCTTGCAAGTTTTGATATTGCTTGAGAATGCTGTGATCATATTTGCGCAGACCGCGTGGATCCAAATAGATGATCGTCTGCAGATTTTTCAAACTGTCGCGAATGTCGAGGATTTTATCCACCTGCTCCTGATCACCGGCCACAATAAATCGCGCATTGCAGTGATCCAGAACATAGGCGATCTCATCGCCCACCGCATCTTGGTAAATTGGAACCGGCACAGCGCCAATCGATTGAGCTGCCAGCATTGCCCAATAAAGATACGGGCGGTTGCGACCCGCAATCGCCACATGATCGCCTTTTTCGGCACCCAGCGAGAGCAAACCCAAGGCCAACGCCTCCACTTGCTCCACCGCTTCGACCCAAGTCCAGCTTTGCCAGATGCCAAATTCTTTCTCGCGATACGCCGCCTTATCGCCAAATTCACGCGCATTGCGCGCCAAAAGTGCTGGAATAGAGACCAGATCCACCGAATCCGTCACAGTCAAAATGCTATCCTCCCAATGCCGGTTCCCGGCGCCTTTTCATAGGCTCTGGTTGGATAATGGGACTGCGGGTCGCCAAAGGTCAATCAATTTTTTTGAACACCCGTTCAATTCCATCCAAAATCGTCCTGCCGTGACCCATCAAGAGGCACAACAGGCATATAGTTTCGTGCAAGGTTTAATCTTGCAAGATGACCCGCGTGGGATGGATTTCACCCGATTTATAACGCCCAATCGCCTGGGCTTTACCCTCATAGCTGACCCAAATTTCATCGCCGTACTGCGCTGTGGTGAAACAAATCGCCGGATTACCATTGCGCAATTTTGCCGCGCCTTCCGCATTGGTGGTTCCTTGCAACAGATCCGTCAAACCCTCTTCTAAAGGACGCAAAAACTGGTCAATTTCAGCGGTTTTAGCCAGGGGTTCGATCTGCTCGAGGCTGATCGTATGTTCCAAATCGAACGGACCGGACCACAGGCGACGCAATTGCGCAACATGGCCGTAGCAGCCCAAAACCTCACCTACGTCCCGAGCAATCGACCGCACGTATCCACCCTTGCCGCAGGTCATTTCCAAGACCGCTTGATCCGCTGAGGGCCGATCACTGAGCAACAGTTCTTCGACCCAAAGTGGCCGCGCGGCAATCTCCATTGCCTCGCCTGCACGCGCCAATTTATAGGCCCTTTGACCGTCGATCTTCACCGCTGAATATTGCGGTGGCACCTGCATGATATCCCCAACAAACCCCTGCAGGGCTTCCACAATCTGCGCATCATCCGGACGCAAGTCAGAGGTTTTGATGACCTCCCCCTCTGCATCATCCGTATTGGTCGCAGCGCCAAGGTTTACCGTAAATTCATAGGCTTTCGTTGCATCCGTAATATAGGGGATGGTCTTCGTCGCCTCGCCCAGCGCCACAGCCAAAAGCCCAGTGGCCTCGGGATCCAAAGTTCCCGCATGGCCCGCTTTTTTGGCATCAAATGCCCAACGGATTTTATTGACCACAGCGGTGCTGGTCAGGCCTGCGGGTTTATCAACAATGACCCAACCGGAAATATTCCGGCCCTTGCGTGTGCGTCCCATAAGTCCCTCATGCGTTTTAGGCGGCTGCCCTAGCCCGGGCAGCGCGGCAGGTCAATCGCTCTGAGAAGCCGTGTCTGCGGGATCATCAACCTCTTGATCCGATTCGAGATCGCGACGCACGTCTTCACGCTCAAATAAAGCGCGGGTGCTGTCTATCCGATCAAACGTCTCGTCAATGCGAAACCGCAGGTCAGGCGCAAATTTCAATCCTGCCTTGCGACCAACGATGCTGCGAATCTGGCCCTTGTTCCGGGCCAAAGCGGCAATCGCCTCGTCATAGAGCTTACCTCCAAGAGGCATTATGTAGGCAGTTGCAATTTGCAAATCTGGTGAGGTGGTCACCTCCGAGACAGTGATGGAAATGCGGTTCAGCTCGGGATCGTGAATCTCGTCACGGGCCAAAATTTCAGACAGTGTTCGGCGAATAACCTCACCGACTTTCAGTTGTCGTTGCGAAGGTCCAGATTTTTTATGTGATCTGCTTTGTGCCATGAGAGAGGTCATAGGCGCTGTACCAATAGGTTTGCAAGTGGCAAAACTTTGCGCCACATAAGTAAGAAAGGAGAATGTCATGGCTCAAACCCCCGCAATCACCATCACTGGCGCCTCTGGGCGCATGGGGCAAATGCTGCTTCAAACCGTTATGAACAGCAATAAAGCGACGCTTGTCGGCGCCGTTGAGCGCAAAGGACACCCCTGGGTCGGCCGCGATGTTGGTGAAACCATGGGAGGGCAAGCCGTTGGCGTGATTGTTACCGATGAGCCGCTTGAGGCTTTTGCTCTGTCACAGGCTGTGATCGATTTCACCGCCCCCGCCGCCACGTTGGAGTTTGCCGCCCTCGCCGCGCAGGCCCGCGCGGTGCATGTTATCGGAACCACGGGCATGAGCGAAGACGATCTAGAAAAGCTCGAACCTGCCAGCCGCCACGCGGTGATTGTCCGCGCTGGAAATATGTCGCTTGGCGTAAATCTTCTCACCAAACTTACTGAAAAAGTCGCCGCCGCTTTGGATGAGGATTTTGACATCGAAATTATCGAAGCGCATCACCACCACAAAGTCGATGCCCCTTCTGGTACGGCCCTCATGCTGGGGGAAGCCGCCGCAGCGGGACGCGGCGTCTCGTTGAGCGATGTGCGCGACAGTGACCGCGATGGCATTACCGGCGCACGCAAACGTGGAGATATTGGCTTTGCCGCGATTCGCGGCGGAGACATCGTAGGCGAACATGACGTCTTGTTTGCATCCGCCGGCGAACGCATCATTTTACGCCATGTCGCAACGGACCGCGCCATTTTCGCCCGCGGCGCGCTGAAAGCCGCAATTTGGGGACAGGGGAAAAAACCTGGGCACTATGATATGATGGATGTCTTGGGGCTGTAGAATTCTTGCGCACTGGCGCGATCCGCTCGCGCGCGGACCTTAAAAATCCACTGCGATGCCCTTGCGTTCCCAGTCGCCAAAACGCACGGGCTCAGGCCCCTCACGACCGCCCAGTTCTGGCGGTAGGGCTTGCTCGGGTTGTGCCGCTTTGCGGGCTTCAGCTTCAGCCAATGCGCGCGCGGCGGCGGCCTTGAGATCGGGTTTCTTGTTTTCTGTCATAAGGCTGATATACGCCGCTTTCATCAGATCGCAAGGATAGCTCATGCCCCGTCCCCCGCAAAAATCAGATCACCCAGGACTTTCCATGGCCGGCCAGACCCACAAACGCCCCGTTTTGAACCTGCCACGGCAGGCCGCGGTGCGCATATTGAACGGCGTGATGACCGAGCATAAACAGCTTTCTGAATTAACTCAGTCCGATGAATTCCAAAACTTAGCGCCTGAAGATCGGGCCCGTAGCCAGCGTTTGGCCACTCATACCCTCCGTCATGTGGGCCGGGCAGATCGGGCATTGCGGCCGCATTTGGCCAAACTGCCAGCTGTGGAAGTTCTGAATATTCTGCGTTTGGGTTTGGTCGAAATAGTCGGGCTGGGCGCTCCAGCCCATGCTGTGGTCAATGATTTGGTCTCTATTTGCGCCGCGTCCAATCAAACCCGTCCTTATAAAGGCCTGATCAACGCTGTGCTTCGCAAGGCTGTCGCAGATGTCACAGGGAAATGGGACAAATCACCCGTGCAAATGCTGCCAAAATGGCTGCGCAATCCCCTGCGCGAAGCCTATGGCAATGGCACAATCATGGCCATCGAGACCGCGCACATGCGCGGCGCACCGGTGGATCTAACCGTCACTGGCGATCTTGCAACCTGGGCGTCCACTTTGGGGGGCACGCCCTTGAAAAACGGGTCACTGCGCCTCAGAGAGATTGGGCAAATTTCAGCACTGGAGGGCTTTGCAGAGGGCAAATGGTGGGTGCAGGATGCCGCTGCAGCTTGGCCTGCTGCCGCATTGGCGGTGACGTCAGGTGAAACCGTTTTAGACGTCTGCGCCGCGCCGGGCGGGAAAACCATGCAGCTGGCCGCACAAGGTGGCGTTATCACGGCTGTAGATATCTCTGCCAGCCGAATGGAGCGCGTGGCGGAAAATTTGGCCCGCACCCAATTGGCCGCCGACTTGGTTGTGGCAAATATTCTCGAATGGCAAGATTCGCAGCAATTTGATGCCGTATTGCTCGATGCGCCCTGCTCGGCCACTGGTACAATTCGCCGCCACCCAGATCTGCCTTTCGCCAAAGATGGGACAGGTATTTCAGAGCTGATTGCGCTTCAAACACAAATGCTTAATGCAACAGCAGATCGGGTGAAGCCCGGCGGAAGACTGGTGTTTTGCACCTGCTCCTTGATACCCGATGAGGGCGAGGTGCAGGCAGAAAATTTCCTGCGCAATCATAAGGGTTTCACAGCGGATACGGGCCTGCCTCAGGGCATGGATCCGGCTTGGCGCACCGAAGAGGGCGGCTTTCGATTGCGTCCGGACTATTGGTCCGAGCTCGGCGGAATGGATGGGTTTTATCTGATCCGAATGAACCGAGACGGGTGACATTTAGCAGGGTGACAGGGTTAGGTGTTCGCCGTATAAAAACCTCGAAACACTCAATTTTTAGGATTTCTTGCGCCTGTGACCCGATCCTTTCATCAACTGTCTTGGTTCACGCAACTCCGGTATCGCTGGCTGTTGCGTTTGGCGGCTTGGTCCAAGCCGAAGCTGGGGTTGATTGCAACGCCAGAGCCTTGGACAACGGGCGATTTTGATCGCGGAGAGCAGATCCTCTCAGGAAAAATTGTCTTCACCGGGCATGTGATGGACATTGGCGAAAATTCAATATGGAATCACAAGCCGCCATCCCCTCTGTTTGCGGCTGAATTGCATGGGTTTCGATGGCTCGATGACTTGGCCACCTATGGCGATGCGCGCGCCATGGGCACAGCCCAGGCTTGGATTTTGGATTGGATTGATGGGTTTGGGAGGGGGCTTGGGCCAGGCTGGAGCGCAGAGGTCACCGGCCGACGTTTGAACCGCTGGATCAACCATTCGTCTTTTTTGCTGCGCGGCCTGTCACGAAGCCGGCGCGATAAGGTTTTGAGATCGATGGCGCTCCAAACCCGCTTTTTGAGCAAGTCTTGGCGACACATGCCCCCCGGCCGAGGGCGGTTCGAAGCCCTCGCCGGGCTGATCTGTGCCGCGCAATCTTTGGCGGGGATGCAAAACCTCCAACCCGCCGCACTGATGGCCTTGGTTAAAGAATGCCAAGACCAGATAGATGTCCATGGCACTATTGTCTCGCGCAATCCTGAGGAGCTTTTGGATATTTTCAGATTGCTCACTCGGGTCAAACAATCACTCGAATTGACCCATGCTCCCATTCCGGACGCATTGACGAAATGCCTTGCACGAGTCGCACCCGTGCTGCGCAGTTTGCGTCATGGTGATGGCACTTTGGCGCGCTTTCATGGAGGTGGACAAGGCAGCGAATATATCTTGAATCAAGCGCTCGCTCTGTCAGGAATCCGCGCCAGCGCTCCACAGGATTCCGCGATGGGATTTGCCCGCCTCTCGGCCGGTGCCACGGCGGTGATCGCCGATGCCGCCGCCCCACCCCTTGGCCAGGCACGCTTTACCAGCCACGCATCCACCTGCGCCTTCGAACTCTCAGTTGGGCGGTCGCGCGTCATCGTGAACTGTGGATCAGGCCAACGATTTGGCGAGGATTGGCATCAAGCGGGCCGTACAACCGCCTCCCATGCAACATTGGCGATTGAAGAGCTGTCTTCCTCTCGATTTGGCAGTCCCAAACGCAACGGTGGTCGCTCCTTTGTCGAAACACCCAGCCTCGTGATGGTGAAAAAAACCCGGGTCCTGGATGGGGTGCGGCTACAGATGAACCACAATGGCTATCAAAGCAGCTACGGGTTGATCCACGCGCGCACGCTTGATCTGCCAGTCGACAGCAAGGGGCTTGTCGGTGTGGATGAGCTGTACGCTCCGGATGAGAAAGATATGCAACTTCTGGAAGCCGGGCAGGGAAAATCAAATGCACCGCTGAGTTTTTCCATCCGCTTTCATCTGCACCCAGAGGTGACCCCAAATCTAGAGGCTGATTCAGCCTCCGTTTCCTTAACACTTGCCACGGGTGACATTTGGGTCTTTCGCTGTCAGCCAGATATTAAGTTAACCTTGGACGAAAGTATCTATTTCGAAGATGGCCGCCAATTCCCGCGCCCGTCACTGCAAATCGTTTTGACTGGTACGATCAAAGAAATCACCACCCGCGTCCGTTGGTCACTGGTCAAAGCCAGCGAAAACCCTCAAAAGGCCCCTTAAGAAGCCAGGCGGTGAGGCGTGGCACATTCGTAGGACAACCAATGACTCAGCTTGTAGACCTCAAACGCGCTTTAATTTCCGTATCAGACAAAACTGGGCTGCTCGAGCTCGGTAAGGCGCTTGCAGATCGGGGGGTGGAACTACTCTCAACCGGCGGTTCGGCAAAAGCATTGCGAGATGCGGGATTGTCTGTAACGGATGTGGCCGATGTAACCGGGTTTCCCGAGATGATGGATGGGCGGGTAAAGACCCTGCACCCGAATGTGCATGGCGGGCTACTGGCCCTGCGCGACAATGCTGAACACCTGGCTGCAATGCAAGAGCACGGGATTGCAGGGATCGATCTTTTGGTTGTGAATCTTTACCCCTTTGAAGCCACTGTTGCCAAAGGTGCAGATTATGACACAGCGATTGAAAATATCGATATTGGCGGTCCTGCGATGATCCGGGCTGCTGCAAAAAACCACGGGTTTGTCGCCGTGGTCACCGATACCGAAGACTATGACGCGCTGCTGCAAGAATTGGATGCGAATGGTGGGGCGACAGGATATCGCTTTCGCCAAAAGCTCGCGCTCAATGCCTATGCCCGCACAGCGGCCTATGATGCCGCTGTTTCAAATTGGCTTGCAACGACTTTGGATGTCACCCCGAGGCGCAAAGCGGTTGCAGGCACATTGGCGCAAACGCTGCGTTATGGCGAAAATCCCCACCAATCCGCAGCCTTCTACACCGACGGCCAAGCGCGTGCGGGCGTCTCCACCGCCGTTCAACATCAGGGCAAAGAACTCTCCTACAACAATATCAATGATACCGATGCGGCCGTGGAATTGGTGGCCGAATTTGATCCTAAAAATGGCCCGGCCTGCGTAATCGTTAAACACGCCAACCCCTGCGGGGTCAGCCAAGCTGCGAGCCTTGTGGAAGCATATCAAGCCGCCTTCCAATGTGATCAAACCAGTGCTTTTGGTGGCATCATCGCGCTCAACCAAACTTTAGATGGGCCGACAGCCAATGAAATTTGTAAAATCTTCACTGAAGTTGTGATCGCACCTGATGCAGATAAAGAGGCCAAACAAATTTTTGCCCAGAAAAAGAACCTCCGATTATTGACCATGGGCGCTTTGCCAGATGTCACAGCCACAAGCCAAACCATCCGTCAGGTCTCTGGTGGCTATCTGGTGCAAGACAAGGATACAGGCCAAATTTCGCCAAGCGATTTAAAAGTTGTGACAAAACGCGCGCCAACAGCGCAGGAACTGCAAGACCTGCTCTTTGCCTGGAAAGTGGCGAAACATGTCAAATCCAATGCCATCGTTTATGTCAAAGACGGTGCAACCGTTGGCATCGGCGCAGGGCAAATGAGTCGGGTCGACAGCACGCGCATCGCAGCGCGCAAAGCGCTGGATATGGCGGAGGTCCTTGGGCTTAAGGCCCCTTTAACCCAAGGCTCGGTGGTCGCTTCCGATGCTTTCTTCCCCTTTGCAGACGGGTTAATCACAGCCTTTGAGGCCGGCGCCACAGCGCTGATCCAACCGGGCGGCTCGATGCGCGATGATGAGGTTATCGCTGCTGCAGATGCGGCGGGCTTGGCGATGGTGTTCACTGGCATGCGGCACTTTAGGCACTGATATGCAAAAACTCTTGCTCATTAGCACAGCGAGTATCCTGACGCTGGACCAGATTACAAAATATCTGGTGGTGTTTTACATGAACCTGGTAGAGCGGGGGCAAATGAGCGTTTGGCCCGGCTTCATACACTTTCATATGGCCTGGAACAGCGGCATCAACTTTGGTCTTTTTTCCAACAATGGCCTGGCAGCGCGTTGGATCTTAATTGCCATAACACTCGGCATTTGTGGCGTCGTGACCTATTGGATGCGCCGCGAAACACGCCCCATCGCCCTCTTAAGCGCGGGCATGGTGATCGGCGGCGCCTTGGGCAATGTTGTTGACCGAATTTTATATGGCAGTGTCGCAGATTTTCTCAACATCACTTGCTGCGGGCTGCACAATCCCTTCGCATTCAATGTGGCTGACATTGCTATTTTTGCGGGTCTCTTAGGTCTGATGCTTTTCGCCAGTGACTACAAGAAACCCAACCTACCCTCTTGAATTTCTGTACTTTGAACTAAATATCAATCGATAATCACACACAAATCGCCTCCAACCAGAACCGAAGGAAGGCCTATGTTCAATCGACTGTTCGCCATTTTGTGTCTCTGCGTACCGCTCGAGGCGCTGGCCCAAGGCAAAACCACAGACTTCATTCTCGACAACGGCATGCAAGTGGTGGTGATCGAGGATCATCGCGCGCCTGTGGTTGTGCATATGGTGTGGTACAAAGTTGGATCGGCAGATGAACCGTCAGGAAAGTCCGGGATCGCGCATTTTCTTGAACACCTCATGTTCAAGAAAACTAAAAATCTACAAGCCGGTGAGCTCGCAGATACTGTGGCAGCCAATGGCGGGTCACACAATGCCTTCACCAGTCTGGATTACACCGGCTACTATCAACGGGTAGCTGCGGATCGTTTGGAACTGATGATGCAGATGGAATCGGATCGCATGACCGGTTTACAACTGTCCCCTGATGACATTGCCGTTGAGCGCAATGTGGTCATCGAAGAGCGCAATCAGCGCACAGAAAGCGCACCGGGTGCTTTGTTTAAAGAACATTTGAATGCCGCGTTGTTCCTGAACCACCCCTATGGCGTACCGATCGTTGGCTGGATGCACGAGTTGGAAGAACTGAATTACGATGACGCAATGGCGTTTTACAAACAGCACTACGCTCCCAACAATGCCATTTTGGTGGTGGCGGGCGATGTCACTCCAGACGACGTAAAAACCTTGGCCGAGCGATATTATGGCGTTCTTCCGGCAAATCGTGCAATCACGCCACGCGCCCGCAGACAAGAGCCGCCCCACCGGGCCGCCCGTCGTGTGATTTTCCACGATGAGCGAGTCGCACAACCATTTTTCACCCGCACCTATCTCGCACCAGAGCGCAACAGCGGGAATCAACGAGGCGCCGCCGCACTCGTCTATCTGGCACAAATTTTGGGCGGCTCGAGCGCCACCTCCGTCCTGGGTCGCACCTTGCAATACGACACGAAGCAGGCAATTTATACCAGCGCCCAATATAGGCCCATGGCCTTAGACCCCAGCACCTTTAGTCTGGTCGCCGTGCCTGCATCCGACGTGAGCTTACAGCAAATCGAGGACGCCTTAGAGGCCACGATCGCCAACTTTATGGCCGATGGTATTGATATTGAGCTCTTTGAGCGTATCAAATCCCAGTTCCGCGCCAGCGAGATCTACGCCATGGACAATGTCTCGGGCATTGCACAGCGCTACGGTGCGGCTCTAACCCAGGGACTGACAGTTGCCGATGTGCAGGCTTGGCCGCAGATCTTGCAGGAGATCACACCCGAAGAGGTTATGACGCTTGCTGGGCAGCTGTTTGATGAAAAAGCCTCTGTGACCGGATGGTTAATGGGACCAAAGGAGCAAGCACAATGATGCGTATTTTCGCCCTGGGAGCTCTGCTGGGGGCCGGCACGGTGCAGGCAGACGTCGCTGTCAAATCGATCACCAGCCCGGGCGGCCTTTCTGCTTGGATCTTGGAAGAACCGGCAATACCATTCACCGCTTTGAACCTGATGTTTTCCGGCGGCGCGGCGCTGGATCCTCCGGACAAACGCGGCGCAGCTTTCTTAATGACAGGGCTGTTAGAAGAGGGCGCAGGTGATTTAGATTCGCAAGCTTTCGCAGCCGAAATAGAAGCCCTATCTGCCTCGTTTAGCTTTGATGTGAGCGATGACACACTGTCAATTTCTGCCCGCTTTTTAACAGAAAACCGGACCGAGACTTTGGCCCTTTTGAAAACCGCGTTGATCCAACCCCGTTTCGACCCAGACGCCATTGAAAGGGTGCGACAACAGGTGCTGTCAATTCTAGCCACAAAGGCGCAAGATCCAACGGACACAGCCCAGCGTGTTTGGACAGAGCAGGCCTTTGGAGATCACGCTTACGGAACCTCTTACCAGGGCACCGAAAGCTCCATCGCGGCCCTTACCCCCGCAGATTTTCTGGCCGCACACCAAAAACTTCTGGTGCGGGATACACTGTCAATCTCAGCAGCAGGGGATATTACCGCTGAAGATCTTGGGCCCATTCTGGACGATTTACTTGGCGATTTACCCGCAGGGTCTGCCCTCGAAACGACGCCGCTGCAACTGGACATCCCCACCGGTCTGACCGTGGTGGATATGTCCACACCTCAATCAGTCGCAATTTTTGGTCATGCGGGCATTGATCGCAACCATCCTGATTTTTTTGCCGCCTTTATTCTGAACACCATTCTTGGCGGACAGGGCATTGAAAGCCGGTTAACGGCGGAAGTGCGCGAAAAACGCGGCCTCACCTACGGTATCTCAACAGTTTTAATCAGCAAGGATCAAGCCAACGTGATGTTGGGACAAGTGGCCAGTGCCAATGATCGCATCAACGCTGCCATAGAAGTGATCCGTGATGAATGGCGCAAGCTGGCCCGCGATGGGGTCACAGCTGAAGAATTGCAGGCGGCCCAAACCTATCTAACAGGAGCCTACCCCTTGCGGTTTGATGGAAATTCACAGATTTCCCGGATCTTAGTGGGTATGCAGCGTGTAGGGTTAGGGCTGGATTACATCAACACCCGCAACGCCAAAATCAACGCGGTTACCCTCTCTGAAATCAACCGGGTTGCGGCGCAGTTGCTCAAACCCGAGGCATTAAACTTTGTCGTGGCAGGGCAGCCAACAGGGCTCAAGGAAGAGTAGCAGAATCGGATAAGTGCATGCTATGGCTGGTAGTATGCTAAAGACTGACCCCAATATAAGCCAAATGCAACCCGTCATTCGCCAATTGAATGAGACTGCAATCAATCAAATTGCAGCGGGCGAAGTGGTCGAGCGCCCGGCCTCGGCCATCAAGGAATTGGTAGAAAACGCCATTGATGCCGGCGCCACACGAATTGACGTAGACTATGCCGACGGCGGCAAGCGTTTAATACAGGTCACCGACAACGGCTGCGGCATTGCAGCAGAGGATCTCGCTTTGGCGATGTCGCGCCACGCCACCAGCAAAATCGATGGTTCAGATTTGCTCAATATTCAAAGTTTTGGATTCAGAGGCGAGGCCCTTCCCTCCTTGGGCGCGGTGGGCAAGCTGACACTGACCAGCCGCACGCAAGCAGGCTCAGGCGCAGAATTGCAGGTCATGGGAGGCAAGATGAGTCCCCCACGCCCTGCCGCGATGCAGCACGGAACTCGTGCAACCCTGCGGGATCTCTTTTACGCCACGCCAGCCCGGCTCAAATTTCTGCGATCTGACCGCGCTGAGGCGCAAGCCATTGCTGATGTTGTCAAACGATTGGCCATGGCCGAACCCGCGATTGCCTTCTCTCTGCGCGACACGGCTACGGACCGAGTGGTGTTCCAAGTTCAAGCCGAGCAGGGCGATATGTTTTCCGCGCTTCGAGGGCGTTTAGGGCAAATCATGAGCCGGGATTTTGTTAACAACGCCATTCCCGTCTATGCGGAACGTGAGGGGGTAAGCCTCACGGGTTTTGCCGGTCTTCCGACCTATTCTCGCGGCGCCGCAGTCGCTCAATACCTCTTCGTCAATGGGCGACCCGTGCGAGACAAATTACTGCTTGGCGCATTGCGCGGGGCCTATGCAGATTTTCTGTCGCGCGATCGTCACCCCGCGGTGGCATTATTCGTAGAATGTGATCCGACATTGGTCGATGTGAATGTGCATCCTGCAAAATCAGAGGTGCGGTTTCGCGAGCCTGCCATGGTGCGCGGCCTGATCGTTTCTGGCCTGCGCCACGCGCTGGCTGAGGCGGGGCATCGCGCGTCTACAACCGTATCCGACGCAGCTCTCGGCTCTTTTACACGCGAAACACCAAACCAAACCCGCGTTTATCAAATGGATCGGCCGCGCAATGCACCTGGATACTCGGGTCTGGCTGAGACCGCGACCATGTTTGATCCCCAGCCGTCTGCACGGATTGAAGAGGCGCCACAGCCTGAGGCCCAGCACCGTCCATTGGGTGCCGCACGGGCGCAGTTGCATGAAAACTATATCCTCTCACAGACTGATAACGGCTTGGTCATTGTGGACGCTCATGCCGCCCATGAACGTTTGGTCTATGAAAAACTTAAAGCTCAAATGGCCGAAACCGGCGTGCGCGCACAAGCGCTTTTGATTCCCGAAGTGATCAACCTTTCCGACGGCGACATAGCCCTATTGATGGAGCAAAACGAGACTTTGACGCAAATGGGTCTCAGCATTGAGCCTTTTGGGCAAGGTGCGGTGGCTGTGCAATCTGTACCTGCCCTTTTGGGCCATGTGGATGTGCAGCGCTTGGTGTTGGATATCGTTGATGAGCTGTCAGACGGCGGCACACAGCAAAGCTTGCAAGCGCAGCTGGATGCCATATTGAGCCGCGTGGCCTGCCATGGCTCGGTACGCACAGGCCGCAGGATGCAAGCTGAAGAGATGAATGCATTGTTGCGCGAAATGGAGGCCACCCCGCACTCGGGCCAATGCAACCACGGTCGCCCCACCTACGTCAGTTTGGCGATGACGGATATTGAAAAACTGTTTGGACGCACATGATAGTCACCCCTGAAATTACCTTGATCTTAATGGTGGCCGCCGGCGGTTTTGCCTTTGTGGTGATGATTTTACTTTTGATGGTGGCCCGCGCAGCCGGGCGCGCGGCACAAGCCACGGCACCTTTGACAAACCAAATGGAATATCTCAACCAACGCGTGCAAACCATTGGCGATGGGCAGCAACAATTGGCCGGTGGCCTGACTCAGGTTTCAGAAGCGCAGGCCGTCCAGCAGAGCAATATGCTCAAATTGATGGAGGCTCGCTTGGCGGCGGTTCAGGAGCAGATGACGCTCAATCTGACCACCAACGCAAAGACCACCGCCAATTCATTGGGCGAATTGCAACAGCGTTTGGTCACCATAGACAAAGCACAGGACAATATTCAAAAACTATCTGGCGATGTGCTCAGCTTACAAGATATTTTGGCCAACAAACAAACACGCGGCGCCTTTGGCGAGATCCAACTGCAAGAGATCGTCAGCAAAGCCCTGCCGTCCGATGCGTATAATTGGCAAGCCACGCTACCCAATGGCAAGCGTGCCGATTGTTTGATCCACTTGCCAAATCCACCAGGACCAATCGTCATAGACAGCAAATTCCCACTCGAGGCCTATGAGGCGCTGCGTAACGCCACGACCGAGCTGGACACAAAGGATGCCGTCAAACTTATGCGCGCCTCCGTGAAAGCACATATTAAGGCCATTTCAGAGAAATACATTATAGAAGGGGTAACTGCTGATGGGGCGATCATGTTTTTACCGTCTGAGGCGGTCTACGCCGAGTTACACTCAAATTTTCCCGAATTGATCCGCGAAGGGTTTGAAGCACGTGTGTGGATTGTCTCCCCCACCACCTGTATGGCAACATTAAACACGATGCGCGCAATCCTCAAAGATGCGCGGATGCGCGAACAAGCCGGCGCCATTCGCACGGCATTGCGGCAATTGCATCGGGATGTCGAGCTGGTGGTCGATCGGGTAGACAAGCTCAACACCCATTTCAACCAAGCGCGCAAAGATATCGAAGGTATCAGCACAGCGGCAGAGCGCGCCGGTAAGCGCGCTACTAAATTGGACAATTTCGATTTTGAAGAGGTCGAAGCGATTGAACCGGTTGCGCCCCTGCCGAAACTATAGCCGGAAAAGAGATTGCGCCACCCGCGGAATCCATGCGCTAAACCGCAACGGTGCATCGGTGACGGCAAGACAGATACAGTCATGCCCAATCTCAGCCACAGGCTTATGATGCAGATCCTCTCCAGCCACTTCAACATCACCCGCCGCGAAGCGCGCAGTTTCATCGCTGAACGCGCCTTTAAGCACGAGTGTCAATTCCATGCCGCGGTGCCCATGATCCGGCACAGCTGCACCGGCGGGAATGTAAAGCAACCGCGCTGTCGCAGCATGCGAGGTTTTCAATACTGCCTGCCGCACCCCCAAACCAATGGGCCGCCATTTTACATCGTTCAAACCGCCGCCAATATAGGCGCTCAAGGGATCGGGTAGATCACTGCCAGCCGGCGCTGGCGCCGCAGCTTTTGAACCTTTGGCAATCAACGCCAAAGTCTTGGACAGAGCTGCGGCGCCCAAATCTTCGGTCGGCTGCTCCTGCAATAGCGCCCCACCAATAGAGTCATAGCTTAGCGCAGCCGCCCGGCATTCATCACACATCGACAAGTGCGTGGCGACGACCAAGTTAAAAGCCTCCGGCAATGTGCCTGCGGAATAGCCGATCAAAAGTTGATCTGAAAGGTGATGGGTGATCTTGTTCATTATGTTCATTTCATCGTCTGGCGGAGTTTCGATAAGGCCAATCTAAGGCGCGATTTGATGGTGCCAAGGGGCAGACCGGTTTCAGCTGCAATTTGGCCATGGCTGAGGTCGCCAAAATAGGCTTTTTCAATCAATTCACGCTGCTGGCCAGGCAAAGATTTCATCGCTTGGCTCAGCTGCTCTGATTCTTGTTGCATCACTAAAATATCAGAGGCTTCCGGCTCCGCTTCAGGACCCCAAGTCAGCTCCTCGGGTTCGGGGCGCCGTTGTTTGCGCAATGCGTCAATATTTTTATTGCGGGCGATGGTAAAGATCCAAGTGGACACACTGGCCCGGCTGGGATCAAAAAGATGTGCCTTGTGCCACAGGGTAGCCATAACCTCTTGGGTGCAATCTTCTGCCATGCCTGGCGCCGCGCCTGATTTCATCAAGAAAGCTTTTATTCGCGGCGCAAAATATCCGAAAAGCTCCGCGAAGGCCTGCTGGTCTTGGTCTGTCTGAATACGCTTCAGATGATCAACCCATATATTTTTCGGGATGGTTTTTGTCACGGCGCGAATGCTTGCCTTCTGGTCGTCAAATGCATTTGAATTATATGCAGCATAGGCCACCTGACGATCAGATGCACCCGTTTCTTGCACTATATCCAAATTCATTCTCATGGTATGGTTACGCCGTATCAAACCATTTGGATCAGAAAAAACTTGACCGTTTCAAAAGTAATCCAAACCCGCGCGCCCAGCGTACAGAGTTTAAGTAATTATGAAGGACGTGCCTATGCCATTTGAGAATGCCCCGATGGGCGCGAAACGTATTGCTGTGATTGGTGGCGGCATATCAGGCATGGGAGCCGCTTATGAGTTACGCCATTCACACCAAGTGGTTTTGTTTGAAGTCGCTCCAAAGCTCGGCGGCCACGCGCGGACGGTTATGGCCGGAAAAAACGGCGACTTACCAGTAGATACTGGGTTTTTGGTTTTCAATGACGTGAACTACCCACATTTGATTCGGCTTTTCAAAGAGCTGGACGTGCCAGTGATGGACTCAGACATGAGCTTCGGTGCGTCTATTGACGGTGGCTGGTTGGAATATGGGCTCCTGGCCCCGAAAGCGGTATTTGCCCAGCCACAAAATTTGGTCCGACCGAAATTTTACGGCATGATCCGCGATATCTTAAAGTTCAATAAACGCGCCAATAGTGAATTGATTGATCCTGCGATTACCATCGGTGAGTTGGTCAATAAATGGCAGCTCGGCGATTGGTTCCGCGACTATTACCTTACCCCCTTCACAGGCGCAATTTGGTCCACACCAATCACGCAAATTCTTAATTTTCCTGCGCAGGCGATGATCAATTTCATGAAGAACCACGCTCTTCTCGGCGCCGGTGGACAACATCAATGGCGCACGGTGCGCGGCGGCTCGCGTGAATATGTCAGTCGCCTGCAAAGTGCCTTGGTGGGGGCCAATGTTGACATTCGTCTGTCAAGCCCCGTGGCGCAAGTCCGGCGCAACCCGCTGGGCGTTGAGTTGCTTATGACGGATGGCAGCCTTGAGGCCTTCGATGAGGTGATTTTCGCCACGCATTCCGACATCACGCTATCCATGCTCAGTGATGCGAACCGTCTCGAACATAAAGCTTTGGACGCCGTGAAATATCAGCCCAATGAGATGGTCCTGCATGGAGACTGCTCCATTATGCCCAAACGTCAGGCCGCCTGGGCGTCATGGGTTTATACCGAAGATAAAGATCGTCGATCGAACCGTATTGATCTGACCTACTGGATCAACCGTCTGCAAAGCTTGCCCAAAGATGACCCTTGTTTTGTTACCTTGAACACCCAGCGCAATATTGATTCAGCCCTAATCTATGATCACCACACTTTTCACCATCCAGTTTTCGACACCGCAGCTTTGAAGGCGCAGCAACTTATCAGCGACATCAATGGCGCAAATCATACCTGGTTTTGCGGCGCTTGGATGCGCAATGGTTTTCACGAAGATGGCCTGGCCACAGGCATCGAAGCGGCCCGACGCCTGATGGCGCAAAAAGCGACTATTTTGGCCGCCGCTGAATGACCTGCCTCGACCACATCAAGGCGCATACCTATCACGGGCGCAAAGGGCCAGTTTCCAATGCCTTCCGCTATGCGATAGATTATGTGCTGATTGATTTGGTCGCAGACGTTTCCCGACCAACCCTTTTTTCACGCAATCAGTTTAATCTGATGAGCCTGTTTGACAGCGACCACGGCGGCGCCCCAAAAGCGGGGCGTGGCCTGGCCTGGGCCCACGATGTTTTAAAGGCGCAAAATCTACCGGGCCAAGAGCGAATCTTGCTTTTAGCCCAACCGCGCTCGCTCGGCCACGTGTTCAATCCAGTGAGCTTCTGGCTCTGCATGGATGCGCAAGACACGCTGCGGGTAGTGATTGCCGAGGTCAGCAATACCTTCGGCCAAAGACACAGCTACCTGTGCCACAAAGATGATCTGTCTCCCATCACAGCCAAAGACATCGTGCGCGCACAAAAAATCTTTCATGTCTCGCCGTTTCAACCGATCGAAGGTGATTACAGGTTCCAATTTGATATTCGCGCAGAGCGTATAGGAATTTCGATTGAATATTATCGAGCTGGAGGTGGTCTGATTGCAACTCTGGTCGGACCCCGCAAGCCCCTGTCCAATGCCTCCATCCTGAGTGGTTTTCTGCGGCGCCCCCTCGGGTCTCGCCGGGTTTTGGCATTGATCCATTGGCAGGCGATAAAGCTATGGTTACGCAGGGCGCGGTTTCGCTCCTGCCCAGAGGCCCCACAAAGCGACATAAGCCGATGACCGCCAGCACATCCCGTCCGTCTTTGCCTGCCTTTGCGGTTTTTGCAGGGTTTTTGGCCGCTGCTGGAATTCCCATCTATATCTTTGCGCCCAGCTTCTATGCGCAAAACTATGGTACGGGATTGACGGCCATAGCGGCGGTGCTGTTTTGGTTGCGCCTGCTGGATGCGGTGCAAGATCCCTTATTTGGTTGGATATCTGAACGGCTTGGCCGCGAACGTGGATTTTGGATCGGTTTTTCAGTTTTCATCCTGATCGGATCTTTAATATTGCTTTTTGCCATCCCACCGCGCACCACGCCTTTACTGTGGTTCGCCCTTTCAATGACCGGGCTGTTCAGCGCCTTTAGCTTTCTGACAATTAATTTTTATGCTAAAGGTATTTCGGCGGCCTCTCATCTGCCTGGCGGGCATATGCAACTGGCCGCTTGGCGCGAAACCGGCGGGCTAATTGGTATTTGTTTGGCGGCCGTAGCGCCCGCCCTACTTACGATCTGGACCACCTCACCTATGGTCGGCTTTAGCCTCGGGTTTGCCGGGTGTGGCCTCTTGGCCGCTTGGATGATGAGACATCAATGGGGCGGCACGGCGCCCCGTGAGCCATCCAACTTCGCCCGCATCTGGCGCGATGATCCGGCACGCAGACTGTTGATCTTAGCCTTTGTCAATGCAATGCCAGTGGCCGTCACATCCACGCTATTTTTGTTTTTTGTCACACATCGGCTGCAAGCAGGCGCTTGGGCCGGTGGATTGCTGCTGATCTTCTTCCTCTGCGCCGCTGGCTCCGCCCCACTTTGGGCCAAGGCCGCCCAGCGATTTGGCACGCGCCAAAGCTTGGTCTGCGCCATGGGCCTGGCTATTGTCGTCTTTGCCTTGGCGGCATTTTTGCGCGGCGGGGATGTGGCCTATTTTGCTTTGGTCTGCATTGCCTCGGGCGCCAGCATCGGCGCAGATTTGACACTTCTACCGGCGGTCTTCGCACAACGATTGTCCATCATCGCCCCGAGCGGGGGACAAGGTTTTGGACTTTGGTCTTTGATGAGCAAGTTGACCCTAGCCGCTGCCGCCATAGCTGTGTTCCCAATTCTGGACCGGGCAGGATTCGACGCCACGGCTCCAGAGCAAACCGAGCAGGCCCTTTTGACCCTGACTTTGCTCTACGCGGTTTGCCCGCTCGTATTAAAACTGGTTGCGATTGGCTTGCTAATCAAAACCCCATTGCAGGATGAACAGATATGACCATGACTTTCATCATCTTGGCCACACTCGCTCTGGCGCTTGGCCTGCGCTATGCGACCGGCTTCAGAGCCCAACGCCCGCGGCACTATGTCGCCAGCACGCCTGTGTTCGACATCAGAGAGGTCCTCAAAGGGCCAATGCTCTGTGAAGGGGTGATCTATGGTCCTTTTGGCCGCGTCAGCACTCGCTTTGTCGCTCAGATGTTTGCAGAGTGGCAGGGCAACGAAGGTCGTATGACTGAAGAATTTCACTACGACAGCGGCACCATTCAGCATCGCGAATGGACTTTGAAACTCAGTAAGAATGGCCAAATTCAGGCCACTGCACCAGATTTAATCGGGACAGGCCACGGGCAGCAATCGGGCGCAACTGTGATGCTTTCTTATGAAATTAAACTCAACAAAGAGGCCGGTGGCCATGCACTCAAGGTCACAGATTGGATGTATCTTATGGACAATGGCGCCATCATGAACCGGAGCCAGTTTCGAAAATTTGGCTTCAAAGTTGCAGAACTGGTCGCCACAATGCGACCTCTGCCGGCGGTGTGATCCACGATGAATTATACGGCAAAACGATACTGGCTCATAGGTGCCAGTGAGGGGCTTGGCCGGGCGCTGGCTCATAAGATGAGTACCGCAGGCGCGGAGCTTATCTTATCGGCCCGCTCGGAGACACGTTTGCAGGCCTTGGCCGATGCGCTTCCCGGCCCGGCCGAGGTTTTGCCTTTGGATCTGGCCGATAGCGCGTCTGTCGCAGCCGCCGGAGCGCGGTTGGGGCATGTGGACGGGGTGGTGTTTCTAGCAGGGGTCTATTGGCCCATGCCCGCACAAAAGTGGAATGGCACACAGGCAATGGCCATGGCCGATATCAATTTCACCGGCGCGTTCCGGGTGCTAGATCAAGTGATGGAGTCGTTTCTGGCGCGTGACGCCGGGCATATTGTGCTGACCGGCTCTCTTTCTGGGTTTCGGGGTCTTCCGGGTGCCATTGGATACGGGCCCTCAAAAGCGGGACTTATGGCCTTGGCAGAAAGCCTGCGCGCCGATTTGCACCGCACGGGGATCAAAGTACAACTGGCCAATCCCGGCTTTATTAAAACCCGCCTGACCGATAAAAATACCTTTGCAATGCCCTTTATAATGTCGCCGGAACAAGCCGCCGATCACATGCTGCGCCACATGGAAACTGCGCGATTTCAATACAGCTTTCCGCGCTTATTTTCTGGGGTTTTTCGAGGCAGTCGCTTTCTGCCTGAATGGCTATATTTCAAGATTTTTGGTAAGAGCTGAGGGTTTCAAAAAACCGCGTCTTTGCCCAATATCAATAGTGGAGACCGCTGCATAACGCGCATTTCGCTAAATCTTCCTCGCCCGGTAAGACCTCCGCATAGCAAATAATCACAGCAGATATTTCGAGCCCGGTGGCAAAACCGGGCCGTGCCTGCCTGCCCCCCCGGCAGGCGCAGCCCTACTTTTCCACATCTTTGAATTATGCAATGGTCTTTAGGTGGTGATCAAACTGCGCGCCTGCCTTGCTCCAAACGCCCTGCTCCATATCGTGCAAACCCAGTAAGCTTGGCAAAAGTTGTGCGGCAAAATCCTCCGAGCTTTCACGCGGCAAGAGTGACGGCAAATTATCAATCGCAGTGACATCCAAAATCGGATTGTCATGAACGCGCAAAGCGGGATGCTCCCAGCTTGTGGTGCGGTCATAAACTTTTATGGGAGAAAAGGCACTGCCCGGGTCGCATGCAATGTCGCCAATGACCCGAAGGTTCCGCAGCGCGCTTGCGGCGGACGCCGGTACAAACTCTGGAGCTGACGCGCTGGCAAGGATGCAATTGAGAAAAATATCGTGCGTCAAAATTTCCGGGAATGGTCCACCCTGCGCAGTTTCCGCGATATCCCAGCCGGTCACTTCAGCGCCCATGGCGTGGCAAAAATCACGCGCTCCGCGGCCCACGCGGCCCAGCGCCCCGATAATAATCACCTTTGGGCGCACATCCGTGCTGAGATCTTCGGCGATATATTTTTGCAGGGCCCCTGCAGAAGGAAAGGTCTGCAAAGGAGCGCACAGCGCGCGGCTGCGTGCCGCCGTCCAGCATTTGAGCGCAACGGCCGCCCCGGCATATCCAGCCCAATAGCCGAAGGCTGCGACGCGACGCCCGGTGTCATCGGTGAGATATTCCAAATCATAAAGCCGTCCGCCCCCACGCTTAAACCGCTCCAACAAGCGCACGCCGTCCGGCTGGCCCTTATAGGCATGGCCGAACATGATGTGCCGGTGCACCAGCGGGCTGTCGTCTTCTGGCAACTCTTTCAATCCAAAGATGATCGCATCCTTGGGGGCCGTGCGCCAGGATCCTGTCGCGGCCAAGCTGCACCCAATGTAATCGGCCAGCGCAATAGCCCGAGACGGATCTTCTTCCAAAGTCACCTGAAACCCGGCTTGGACAAGTGCAGTCACACCGCCCGGGGTCACGCCCACGCGTTGCTCATTCGGACGCTCTTCTGCGCGAATCCAAATGTGGGTCATAAAAGACCTTTCTCAGCGACCCTGGCAACCGAGGGACGCGCAGCAACCAACCGTTGCAGCTGTGCCAACTTCGGATAATTTTGGATCTCCACCCCATCGCCGGCCAACCATTGTGTAATTGCAAAAAGATGGGCGTCGGCCGGGGTGAACTGTGCTCCGAATATATAAGGCCCGATGATCACATCCTCCACACAGGCACAGCTTTCGGCCATGGTTTGTGGAACTTTCGCTCTCATATCCTCATAGGAGGTTTCCAGATCAGCCCAGCGATACCCACGCAACTTATGTGCATGATTTAGATGCATGGTTGCGGCAAAATAATAGGATATCTCGCGATGCTTGGCGCATTCAAACGCATCCTTTGGCAGCAGATGCGGGGCGATATATTCCAGCATCGCCGCAGTCTCGGTCAATATGCCGCCCGCGGTGACCAAAGCTGGAACGCGGCCCTTCGGGTTAACCTCCAAATAAGCCTGACTGCGCTGTTCATTGGCCGCAAAATCAATCAAACACAGCTCATAATCGGCCTCTATTTCCTCCAGTACAAGCGCAACAGCGACAGAAATAGTGCCCTTGGTGGCAAAAAGTTTTAGCATAGTCTGTTCCAATTAATATATTAAATCACGGTCCGTGCATAACGGCGGTCGGCGGCATCCAAATGCGGCGTGCCGTTATAGCTTGCCATTTGCGTCGCCCCTTGTGCAATTGAAAATCGATGTATCGAAGAATTGTGAATAGGCAGCATCACCTGCGAAAATCCCTCCGGCCCAAGGGATAAATGCCGGGCAATCGACATACCAATCACGCCGCCAGAGGTGATTACCAAACTGCAGCCACCCAAGTTGGCAAGCTCCGACATCACTTGAGCAAAGCGATCTGCGAAGCTGCGGTAACTCTCATGAGCATTGTCCAACCGGCCAGCATGCCAAGCGGTGAAAAGTCGTGGCACATGCTGGGCAAATTCTTCCGCTGAGTTGGGTAAAGGCTCGCGTGTTTGCGCTTGATATTCTCTGGCCAAATCAAAATAGCGCAGCTCATTCACCCGTGCATCAACCTCGATGCTCTGCGACAGACCTAACCCCGCCGCAGTCTCCTGATGCCGTCGAAGATTTCCGCAAATCACCCGGTCAAATGCACTGTCTTGGGCGCGCAGATAATCGCCCAGCCAAGCAGACTGTTGATGACCTGTAGCGGAAAGCTTGTCATAGCTGTCCTCATCTTTGGCACCGGTATTGGCCTGTCCATGGCGGATCAATATAATTTCACTTTGACTCATAGCACTGAGTTAACTCGCTTTGCCGGTTTTGCCAATCGGGTTGAAATGACGTGCATCAGAAACCCACCTTGGCGTAAATTTGGCTATGCCTGTCGCGTATGGCACCTGTTTTGAGCAAAAAACTGGTCTATCAAGAGAAAGATTCGCAGGAGACGTTCGATGTCAGATACAGTCACATTCACCCTTGATGGCGCAGAGGTGTCGGCCCCTGCTGGACAAACGATTTGGGACGTCACCAAAGGCCAGGACTTTATCATTCCCCATCTGTGTCACCGCGACGAGCCAGGATACCGATCCGACGGCAATTGCCGCGCCTGTATGGTCGAGGTCGAAGGGGAACGGACGCTGGTGGCCTCCTGCATCCGTCCTGTAGCTGAAGGCATGGTCGTTCATACCCGTTCAGACCGCGCCAAGCAGGCGCGCCGGATGGTTATGGAAATGCTGGTCGCAGATCAACCACAGCAGGAGGTGGCGCATGACAAATCCAGTCACCTTTGGGAGATGGCAGCGGGTCAAGGCGTCCTTGAAAGCCGCTTTCCAAAACTCGAAGAGGGGCGCATCCCTCTGCTGGACGACAGCCATGTAGCGATGTCTGTCAATCTCGATGCCTGTATTCAATGCGGCCTGTGCGTGCGCGCCTGCCGTGAGGTTCAGGTCAATGACGTCATTGGCATGTCGGGCCGGGGGCATGATGCCTATCCGACCTTTGATATGGCGGACCCAATGGGTGAAAGCAGTTGCGTCGCCTGCGGTGAATGTGTGCAGGCCTGCCCCACGGGCGCATTGTTGCCAGCAACGGTCACCGATGAAAACCAAATCGGAGACAGCAAAGATTTTGATCATGAGGTCGAAAGCATCTGCCCTTTCTGCGGTGTGGGTTGTCAGGTCAGCCTCAAGGTCAAAGGGGATCGCATTAAATATGTCGAAGGGATCAACGGGCCCGCGAATGAAGGTCGCCTCTGCGTCAAAGGCCGCTTTGGATTTGACTATATTCACCACGATCATCGCCTGACCAAGCCGCTCATCCGCAAAGAAGATGCGCCGGCCAAGGGGCTCAACGTTGATCCGGGAAATTGGGGCGATGTCTTCCGCGAAGCCAGCTGGGAAGAGGCATTGGATGTCGCCGCAGGCGGTCTGGCCAAACTCAAACAAGCCTACGGCGGCACCTCCGTTGCGGGCTTTGGTTCGGCGAAATGTACCAATGAAGAAGCCTATCTGTTCCAAAAACTCATTCGCCAGGGCTTCGGGCACAACAACGTGGATCATTGCACCCGCCTCTGCCACGCCTCCAGCGTCGCAGCTTTGATGGAGAACGTTGGCTCTGGCGCGGTAACCGCGACCTTTAACGAGATTGAAAACGCCGATGTTGCAATTGTCATTGGGGCCAATCCAATCGAAAATCATCCCGTTGCGGCGACCTATTTTAAGCAATTCACCAAACGCGGTGGAAAGCTGATTGTCATGGATCCGCGCGGACAGGCCCTCAAACGCTTTGCCAGCCATATGCTGCAATTCAGGCCCGGGGCGGATGTTAGCATGCTCAACGCCATCATGCATGTGATCGTGGAGGAAGGCCTCTATGATCAGAAATACATCGACAGCTACACGGAAAATTGGGACGCCGAGCGTGCGCATCTGAAAGGCTTCAGCCCTGAGAAAATGGCCGATATCTGCGGCATTGACGCGGAAACACTGCGCGATGTCGCGCGGGTATTTGCCGGCGGCAAGGGGGGGATGATCTTCTGGGGCATGGGGGTATCGCAGCATATCCACGGCACTGACAATTCACGCTGTCTGATTAGCCTGGCGCTCATGACCGGCAATGTGGGTCGGCCCGGCACGGGGCTGCATCCGCTGCGCGGGCAAAACAATGTGCAGGGCGCCTCTGACGCCGGGCTTATCCCGATGTTCCTGCCCGATATGCAAACTGTGGTCAGCGATGACGTCCGCTCCAAATTTGCAGAGGTCTGGGCTCGTGATGGCGGCGTGAATGAGCCGCTGGATCCCAACAAAGGTCTCACCGTCACAGAAATCATGGATGCCGTGCACACGGGCGTTATTCGCGGCATGTATGTGCTGGGTGAAAATCCAGCCATGTCCGATCCTGATGTGGCCCATGCGCGGGATGCTCTGGCCAAGCTGGAGCATCTGGTGGTGCAAGATATTTTCATCACCGAAACCGCCAATTATGCCGATGTAATCCTACCGGCCGCTGCCTTTGCAGAGAAGAGCGGCACAGTCACCAATACAAACCGGCAAGTGCAACTGAGCCGGCCAGCGGTCCCCCCACCCGGTGAGGCGCGCGCGGATTGGTGGATCGAAGTGCAGCTGGCCAAACGGCTCGGGCTCGGCTGGAGCTATACCCACCCCAATGAGGTTTTCGCTGAGATGAAGCTCACTATGAAATCTTTTGACAATATCAGCTGGGAGCGTCTCGAACGTGAGAATGCGGTGACCTACCCATCGCTCTCCCCGACAGACCCCGGCCAGCCTATCGTCTTTGGAGATGGGTTCCCGCGGCTGGATGGGCGTGCGCGCTTCACTCCGGCAGATTTGATTGCCCCCGATGATGTGCCAGATGCACAGTATCCGATGATCCTGACCACGGGCCGGCAGCTCGAGCATTGGCATACAGGCTCCATGACCCGCCGCTCAAAGGTGCTCGATACAGTGGAGCCAGAGGCCAATTGCTCACTACATCCCTCCACTCTGCGCAAGCTGGGCGTGACGCCGGGCGGCTTGGTCCGCTTAACCACCAAACGCGGCAGCATCGAGATCATGGCCCGCGAGGATCGCGCCGTGGCGCTCGATATGGTGTTTTTGCCCTTCGCCTTTGTGGAGGCGGCGGCCAATTTGCTGACCAATTCCGCAGTGGATCCTTTTGGCAAAATCCCAGAGTTCAAATTCTCCGCGGTGAAGGTGGAAAACCCCAAGGATCAAATCGCCGCTGAATAGCGTCAGATCGACATGCGGAATTTGAGCCTGAGCGCCAAGGCCATGAGAAACAAAAAGAACGGGCTGAGGACCGCGGCGATGGTGCAGAGAAAATGCAACGCAGGCGGCGCGGCGCATATCGCTTTAAGGGTTTGCTCTTCGACATAGGCATGACCGCTGATAAACTGCAACATTCGCCCGCCCGTGTGGTAAAGAACATCCCAGGTCGTGATCGCCGGCTCATGTGCGGCCCATCCGCGCCAGGCAAAAAAGGTGATGCACCAAAGGTACGGCAGCGCGAGAGCCAGCCGGCCAACCGAGGTGCCATGATTGCAAATCCAGCCGTAAGCTTTGCGCAAGGGCCGTTCAAAAGATGGCTCTGCCATCTCCGCGCGGCAAGCCAGCTCCCGCCAGATCATCTCTTTACGCAGCTACAGCTGCCCGATTTTTTCGGCTTGGGTGCGGATGTATTCGTAGGCGGTGATATGGTTCAGCAAAGCGCCTTCGACACTGCCTTAAGTTTTTTTTGGACCATTTCTTTTTGGAATTTCTGGCCAAATCACACCATGAAATTTACAGGCCGGATGAAAATTTCGACCGTGGAAGCTAGGGAACTTGTTTCAAATAGCGCATACCTAAAATTTGATGCAAGATGATCGTCAGGCCGCTGGCAATAAAAATTAACCGGTCAACTAAATTTGACGCTATTGAATATAGCAGCAACGCGGAATTAAGCTTGTTCGAAATTGGCTGCATCCAAAAATTTAGAACCCGAAAATGAGGCCCCATTCAAAATTTGCATTATAAAAACCAACGCCGCGCTCGAAACAACAATTTTCAAACCTGATTGTGCTCAAAAAAAACGCGCCCTTGAAATCAAACGCCTCGCTAAACCTGTGGTTGTCGATCGTTATCGCCGGCCCCATATCCCCGAAATCGGTATCTATCGGAAACAATTTTTTCGCATCTGCGAGGTCATCGTCAAGCAATGGCCGTGCGCGCCTATATTCCACACTGTCAGCCCCCAACCGTTTCATAACTTCTAAGCGCTGTTCCTCTGTTAGGTTCAAGGGCTCCAAGAGCTTCAATCTTTCTACACCCAAATACTTCATAAACCCATTCCAACGGTAGGATGGGCACGATGATTCTTGCGTCCAGAGGATCAGCTTCACCCAAGGGTCGTTGTTCTCCTCTGCTAAAATCTGGTCAGGTTTGCTATCGCTCATCGGTTCAAATCACTTTGTTATCAAATATCGCCGCCCAAATGTGTCGGCCGGGTCGAGCCTGCAAAATATTTTGACAAATGACAATATATCAGAGACTTGCCCATAGGCTGCGCGGGGCAAACGCTCTTGAACTCCGCCGCACAATGACCCAGCATAGGCTATGATTACCCGCTCCCATATCAAGGACGATGCGCCCAGCGTCGCGGTCTATTCCGACTGCGAACGGTATCGCTATGCTCTGACCCGCGTTTGGGATCCGCAGGGACGGCGGTTGAGCTTTGTCATGCTCAACCCCTCCACCGCCACCGAGGTGCAAAACGACCCCACGGTTGAGCGCTGCGAGCGGCGGGTGCGGGGCTTGGGGTTTGGCGGGTTTCGCGTGACCAATATCTTTGCCTGGCGCGACACCGACCCGCGTAAGATGCGCACCGCCCTTGATCCCATCGGCCCCGAGAATGACGCGGCGATTCTTGAGGCCTGCCAGTGGGGCGATCAGGTGATTGCTGCCTGGGGCACCCATGGCGCGCATTTGAACCGCGGACCTCAGGTCGAGGCACTTTTGCGCGCGTCGGGCCGTTCGGTGTTGCATTTGGGCCTGTCAAAGGCCGGGCATCCTAAACATCCGCTTTATATCGCCTATTCTCAGCAGCCCGAGGTTTGGACATGATTGAAGGTTTCACAAAGACAGTCATCCGCTGCAACGGCGTGGATCTCGCTGTCCATCGCGCCGGGCAGGGAGCGCCCCTGCTGTTGATCCACGGTTTTCCGCAAAACCACATGTGTTGGGAAACTGTGGCGCCGCAATTGGCGCAGCGGCATGATGTGATTATTCCCGATTTGCGCGGCTATGGCGAAAGCGACGCGCCTGCGAATGATCCAGACAACACTACCTATTCCAAGCGCAATATGGCACAGGATATGGCCGACCTTCTCACCGCGTTGAATATTTCTCGCGCAGATATCCTAGGCCATGACCGCGGCGCGCGGGTCGCCTATCGTTTTGCGCTGGATCATCCAGAGCGGCTGGGCAAGCTGGGCATCATTGAAATTGTGCCAACAGCCGATTTCTGGGCCAGCTGGACTGCAGATCTTGCAATGGCCGCCTATCATTGGACGTTTCTGGCCCAACCGTCACCCTTGCCCGAACGGATGATCGGGGCGGATCCTGTCGCTTATGTGGATTGGACTTTGGCGCAATGGACGCTGAGCAATAGTCTTGCGGCCTTTTCCCCCGCAGCCCTGGACAGTTACCGCGCGCAGGCCCTGGACCCCGCACGGGTTCATGCCATGTGTGCAGATTATCGCGCCGGAGCCAGTTTTGATCGTAGATTGGATGAGGCGGATAAGGCCGCCAGAAAACAGATCACCGCACCGCTACGCTTGCTCTATGGCGCTCATGGATTCCCTGCCAAAAGTGGCAATGCAGCAGAGATCTGGCGCAGCTGGGCCCCTGCGGTGGAGGCCAGCGTCTGCGAGTCTGGGCATTTCGTCATGGAGGAAAATCCTCAGGCTGTTCTTGCAACTTTCGCACCCTTCTTTGCGCCCTAGAGAATCCCCTTCCCTTTCGCGAAAAACTTCCCTATACGCAGCCATCGCTCAGATTCCTTGTGACGTTTGTAGCGGTGCCTCCACGGGCCTTGCTGGACGACATCCCGGCCTGCGCCATAAACCTTAACCTTAAAAGGAGACCCCGATGTCGATTACCGCTGAAGAAAAAGCACGGCTCATGAAAGAATTCGCCATCAAAGAGGGCGATACAGGTTCCCCTGAAGTTCAGGTTGCAATCTTGTCGTCGCGCATCGCAACTTTGACTGAGCACTTTAAAACCCATAAAAAAGACAACCACGGGCGCCGCGGTTTGCTGAAAATGGTGGCCACACGTCGTAAGCTTCTGGATTATGCTCGAGGCAAAGACGAAGCTCGTTACCAAGATTTGATCAAACGTTTGGGCCTGCGCCGCTAAGGATCTGTCCAATCCAAGATTTTGAAACCGCATCCTTCTGGATGCGGTTTTTTGCGTTTGGGGGCCGCCGTCTAAATTTGGGCTAGACAATTGGCTCTATCTACTGGACAGATTTTTTATGCAATTTTCCAATCCCTCAAACCGGTTCGCCTCCCTCGCTGTGTTGATCGCAGCAGGAATTTGGGGGCTATATTGGATTCCGCTGCGCTACCTTGCAGGGATGGGCGTGCGCGAAGACTGGGCCGTTGCCTTGATCAATATTCCAGCTGCTTTTGTCGCACTGGCACTGTTTCTATGGCAATTCCGCAGCCAGCTGGCGCATGTGCGCCGCGGGGCTTTGATTGGCATATTTATGGGGTTAACCGTAGCGCTGTTCACCATCGGTCTTGTGCTGTCTTCAGTGGTGCGTGTGACGTTACTGTTTTACCTCGCGCCAATTTGGTCGACGCTGATTGGCAGCTATTGGCTGCAAGAAGAAGTCACCCGCGGCCGCTGGATCGCCATTGCAATTGGCTTGCTCGGCCTTGGGTTTTTGGTGTCCCAAGGCGGCGGGCAAGTCCCTCTTAACATCGGGGATGCTTTAGGGTTCCTCTCGGGCATTACCTGGGCTGTGGGCGGGGCGATGATCAAACGTTATGGCGAGGTTCCCATGCCGACGTTGCTGCTGTTTCAGTTCTGCCTCGCCTCTTTATTTGCACTATTGTTCGGGGCTCTATGGGGCCAAACCTCAGCTCCAAGCCTGGAGCTTTTGCAACAGGTCGCAGCCGCCTCAACTGTGATTTCTATTGGGATCATTCTACCATCGATATTAATTATCTTCTGGGCACAAAAATTTCTCTTTCCCGGTCGTGTTGCCCTCTTGATGATGAGCGAAGTCATTGTCGCCACCTTCACTGCCAGCTTGATGCTGCCTGAAGAGGCCATGGGGATGCTGGAATGGATCGGGGCTTGCCTGATTATTGGGGCCTGCGTGGTAGAGATCTTTGAAGCACCAGCGGCCCAAGGCGCTCCAACCTAAGCTGCGTCCAACGCCGCAAAATCACGCCCCCCCTTCCCCCGACGCAAATATTACTATAAGTGCGCGCTATCTGAAACGCGGCGCCCGGACTCCAGCGCCCGAAAACAAGATATCGGGGTCGGCGGCAATGGGGCCGCCATGTGATAGGCCAATGGGCCGTTTAGGAAAACATAGATGTTCACAGAAACTAAAAAATCCATTCAGTGGGGCGAAGAAACCCTTACTTTGGAAACAGGTAAGGTTGCCCGTCAAGCCGACGGCACCGTAATTGCGACTTTGGGTGAAACCTCAGTTATGGCGAACGTAACATTCGCCAAAAGCCAAAAACCCGGTCAGGACTTTTTTCCTCTGACTGTACATTACAATGAAAAATATTACGCTGCCGGCAAAATTCCAGGTGGCTTTTTCAAACGTGAGGCACGTCCAACTGAAAAAGAGACGCTGACATCACGCTTGATCGATCGCCCCATCCGGCCGTTGTTTGTGCCGGGCTTCAAAAACGAAGTCTTGGTGATCTGTACCGTTCTGTCTCATGACTTGGTCAACGATCCTGATATGGTTGCGATGATCGCGGCCTCAGCTGCTCTGACCATCTCGGGCGCGCCATTTATGGGCCCAATCGCCGGGGCGCGTGTGGGCTTTGTAGACGGTGACTATGTTCTCAATCCGACGATTGATGACATGCACAATCTGCGCCAGAACCCTGAGCAGCGTTTGGACCTGGTTGTTGCTGGCACCAAAGATGCAGTGATGATGGTTGAATCCGAAGCCTATGAGCTGTCTGAAGATGAGATGCTCGGAGCGGTTGCTTTTGCTCATGAGCAAATCCAGCCTGTGATTGATCTGATCGTGGATCTGGCGGAAGACTGCGCGAAAGAGCCTTTTGACTTCCAAGCTCCAGATTACAAAGAACTCTTCGCCGCCGTTTCTGCCGCTGGTGAAGATGCTATGCGCGCCGCATATGCCATCACCGACAAGCAGGAACGCACCTCTGCGGTTGCCGCTGCGAAAGAAACAATCAAAGCCAGCCTAAGCGAAGCTCAGCTGGCAGATGAAGACCTCAGTTCTGCTTTGAAAAAATTGGAATCCAAAGTTCTGCGCGGCGATGTGGTTAAGAACGGCAAACGCATTGATGGCCGAGCCTTAGATACCGTCCGCGCAATTAATTGCCAAACAGGTCTGTTGCCACGTACACACGGCTCCGCGCTGTTTACCCGTGGCGAAACGCAAGGTCTGGTCGTGACCACTTTGGGCACCGGGGATGATGAGCAAATGATCGACGCCTTGCACGGCACCTATAAATCCAATTTCCTGCTGCACTATAACTTCCCGCCCTACTCTGTCGGCGAAGTCGGTCGCTTTGGCCCTCCGGGTCGCCGCGAAATTGGACATGGTAAATTGGCATGGCGCGCCCTTCAGGCGGTTTTGCCTCCGGCAACCGACTTTCCTTACACGATCCGTTTGGTCTCTGAGATCACCGAATCTAACGGATCGTCCTCTATGGCGTCCGTTTGTGGTGGCTCGCTGTCTATGATGGATGCGGGTGTGCCTTTGAAAGCGCCTGTCGCGGGCGTCGCCATGGGTCTGATCTTGGAAGATGATGGCGAGTATGCCGTTCTGACCGATATCTTAGGCGATGAAGATCACCTCGGTGACATGGACTTTAAAGTGGCCGGCACAGAAGCTGGGATCACCTCACTGCAAATGGACATCAAAGTGGCCGGCATTACGCAGGACATTATGAAAAAAGCCTTGGCGCAAGCCAAAGCTGGTCGTTTGCATATCTTGGGTGAAATGGGCAAATCCATCTCGGGCGCACAGGAATTTTCTGTTCACGCTCCACGGATTGAAACTATGCAAATCCCAACTGACAAAATCCGTGAAGTTATCGGCTCTGGTGGTAAAGTAATCCGTGAAATCGTTGAAGTCTCCGGCGCTAAAGTCGATATCAACGACGAAGGTGTGATCAAAATCGCCAGCCCGAATGGTGATAGCATCAAAACAGCCTATGACATGATCCACGCGATTGTGGCAGAGCCTGAAGAAAATGCGATCTACAAAGGCAAAGTCGTCAAAGTTGTCGACTTCGGCGCATTTGTAAACTTCTTCGGCAAGCGTGATGGTCTGGTCCATGTCAGCCAAATCGAAAACCGCCGCTTGAACCACCCCTCAGATGTTCTCAAAGAAGGTCAAGAAGTCTGGGTCAAACTGCTGGGCTTTGACGATCGCGGCAAGGTGCGTTTGGCCATGAAAATGATCAACCAAGAAACCGGCGAAGAAATCACTGCCGATGAGGCCAGCGAAGGCTAAGCCGCCGGCGATACACATCTTAAAAAGTCCCGCTTTTTGTGGGGCTTTTTTGACCAAACCATATGCTTAAAGAGATTTTTATCAAAAATTTTGCGTGCCTATGCCCTCAACGCTTGCGCATTTTATCCGGCAATGACATTCTCGATCGAATTCAGTTCTGCGGGAGGCAAAGATGATCGAAAAACGCCAGTTTTATATTAACGGCCAATGGGTTGATCCAGTAACAGCGCATGACTTTGATGTCATAGATCCAAGCACCGAAGATGTGCTTGGGGTGGTTTCCTTAGGCGGTCAAGCCGATACGGATGCAGCGGTCGCAGCGGCAAAAGCTGCCTTCCCCAGCTGGTCCCAAACCAACAAAGCGGAGCGTTTGGAGCTCTTAGAAAAACTCCTCGACGTTTACAAAGCCCGGCAGGCAGATATGGCCGAAGCCATCAGCCTTGAAATGGGTGCACCGCAAAAATTAGCTCGTAACCAGCAGGTTGGTGCTGGGACATGGCATTTGCAAGGCTTTATAAATGCCTTCAAAGACTTCGAATTTGATCGCCCACTCGGCCCTCAAGCGCCCAATGAGCGCACCGTGATGGAACCCATTGGCGTCACCGCTTTGATCACGCCTTGGAACTGGCCCATGAACCAAATTGTGCTCAAGGCCGTGCCCGCGCTGGCTTCGGGCTGCACTATGGTGTTGAAACCCTCCGAAATTGCGCCGCTCTCGGGCCTATTGTTTGCTGAGATGATTCATGAGGCAGGCTTCCCTGCCGGTGTGTTCAACCTCGTCAACGGCGATGGTCTGGGCGTTGGCTCTCAGCTGTCTGTGCATCCTGATGTGGATATGGTTAGCTTCACAGGTTCATCCCGTGCGGGCATCGCCATTTCCAAAGCCGCCGCCGATACGCTCAAACGTGTGAGCCTCGAGCTGGGCGGAAAGGGTGCAAATATCATTTTCGCCAATGCTGCTGATGATGCGGTGACCAATGGAGTCGCCCGCTGCATGCGCAATTCCGGCCAATCGTGCAACGCCCCAACCCGTATGTTGGTAGAGCGCTCTCGCTACGCCCAAGCGCTGGAGCAAGCCGCGGCCGCAGCCGAGGCTACTAAAGTTGGCCCCGCGTCTGAAGAGGGCGGCCATATCGGTCCCGTGGTTAGTCAGATGCAATTTGACAAAATCCAAAACCTAATCGAGGTGGGTATAAAAGAAGATGGCGCCACAGTGATCGCAGGCGGGCTTGGTCGCCCGGAAGGGTTGAACAGCGGCTATTATGTCCGCCCGACCATCTTTGCGGATGTGGACAACACGGCCCGTATCAACCGCGAAGAAATCTTTGGCCCTGTCATGACCATAATGCCCTTTGATACCGAAGAGGAAGCCATCGCAATTGCCAATGACACGCCCTATGGTTTGACCAATTACATCCAATGCGGCGATGAAGAACAACGTCAGCGTGTCGCGCGGCAGTTACGCTCGGGCATGGTCGAAACCAATTCTGTCGGCTTCGGCATGGGCAGCCCATTTGGCGGCTACAAGCAATCAGGCAATGGCCGCGAAGGCGGTATGTTCGGCCTGCATGAGTTCATGGAAATCAAAGCTGTGAGCTGCTGGGCAGACAGTTAAGTCATACACCTAAAGCCCCATCAAAATTTCCGCACTGTGGACAAGCGATAAGCGCACGGATCGGGATTTTGATGGGCACTTATCATGCCGATTGCACCATTCATCGTCACTGAGCAGGTACGGCCGGTATTTTAGAACGGTATTTTTGCGCGGAAATCCATCAGTTCTCCACCATCTGGATGACGTAAACGCAAGCGGTGGGAATGTAGCATCAGGCGCGGGGCCGCTTGGCTTTCCGGCGTGCCATAAAACGGATCGCCCAAAATCGGATGCCCAAGCGCCAGCATATGCACCCTAAGTTGATGCGAGCGACCCGTTTTGGGACTTAACTTGATGCGCGTTTCTTGAGCGCCCCTTTTAATCACCTGCCAATCGGTCTGTGCCGCGCGACCAGTCTTATGGCAAATCATCTGCCGCGGCCGGTTCGGCCAATCAACTATGATCGGCAAATCAACCGTGCCGTTTTGTGCCGCCATTTGCCCCCAAACCCGCGCCACATAAGTCTTTTGCGTCTGGCGTTTTTCAAATTGCAGCCCCAAATGACGCTGTGCATGGGGTGACAAAGCAAAGACCATGACGCCAGAGGTGTCTCTATCCAACCGATGCACCAAAAGCGCTGTGGGGTAGTCGGCCTGAATGCGGGACATCAAACAATCGGCCAAGAGTGGTCCACGCCCGGGCACAGACAAAAGACCCGAGGGTTTGTTAACCAGCAAGAGCTCATGATCCAGATGGATCACATCCAAAGGGTCCATCGGAGGGGTATAGGCTGTCATGACCCGCCCATAGCTCTTTCGCACCTACAGGTAAATTGCCCAGCAAAAATATCTATTTTCTTGATGCTCCATTTTCCTGATCCACAGTTTACAAGCTCCGCATTTTTAAGTTAATCTAAGATATTGTTTAGGATTTATTTAATAAGATAATTTTGGGCTGTCCTCAGCTGTATTTTTTGTACAGGACATATTTCATTCGCCGAGCCGAGGCTCACATATAACTCCTATGGCATGCCTGGTCTGGTCGATATGCCCAGCGCGCAGCTAGGCTGCCCTTAGCGGCAAAACGGCCCCGGGGTTCATAATGCCTTGAGGATCCAACGTGTCTTTAATCTGGCGCATAAGTTGCAATTTCACAGGATCACCAAAACGCGCAATATCCGCCACCTTGAGCCGCCCAACGCCATGCTCCGCAGAAACAGATCCCCCTAATTCATGTGTCAGGCGATGCACCTCTGCCTGCAAATCTGCCCGCATATCGCGGTAGTTTGAAGCGGGCGCACCCTCAGCAGGAAACAGATTGTAGTGGAGGTTCCCATCTCCGAGATGCCCAAAACAATTGATTCGGATGTCGCCAAAACGGGCCAGAGCATGAGGCATCTTTTCGATAAAACCAGCAATTTCTGACAATGGCAAAGAAATGTCCGACGAACAAATTGCGCCAATTGCGCGGTTGGCAAGAGGGATAGTCTCCCGCAAGCTCCACAAATCCTGCGCTTGCTGTGCAGATTGGGCGATCACCCCATCAAGGATTATGTCTGAAGCCTGATCGAAGAGGGTTTCAATGGCCTGTTCCGCCCCTGTGCCATGCGACACACCAAGATGCAGCAGAACCGACCAATTGGGCGGCGAGGACCATGGCTGACGCATCTGCGGATGGGTCTCGGTCAAAAAGCGCAAGCCCTGTCCAGAAATCAACTCAAACGCCGAGATGCTTTCACCCAATAAGCCCTTAGCACGCCCCAACAGTTTCAGCGCCGCACTCGGACTGTCTACGGTCAAAAGCGCCGTACCCTCAGATTGTGGCCGGGGCGCCAGCTTGAGACTCGCTGCGGTGATAATGCCTAAGGTGCCCTCTGATCCGATAAGCAAGTGCCGCAAATCATAGCCGGTGTTATCTTTGCGCAGTCGTTGAAGACCGTTGAAAATTCGGCCATCGGCCATCACCGCTTCAACCCCTAGGACTTGGTCGCGCGCCATGCCATAGCGCAGTACATTGATCCCACCTGCATTGGTGGCGAGCAACCCGCCGATCTGCGCCGTGCCTTCAGAGGCCAGCGATAACGGAAATAGTCGATCCACATCCGCCGCGCTCTGCTGAACCTCTGCAAGCACCACACCGGCCTCAGCCACCAGAACATTCTCCGCAGGGTAACAGGCTCGAATCCGACGCATCCGCCCAAGACTCAGGATCAGCGGGGCTGGGGCACCGGTCGTGGATTCTGGCAGGATTTGCCCTCCGACAAGACCAGTGCCACCACCGTAAGGCACAACGCTGATCCGAGCCGCCGCCGCCACTGTGATAACCTGCGCCACTTGAGCGGTGCTGTCCGGTGCCACCAATAGCCCAGCAGAGCCCCGATATTGTCCACGCGGCTCGGTCAAATATTTATCACCAAGCTCGGGAAAGGCGGCGGCAGGCAGGAGGCGTTGCAGTTGGCTTATAAACTCTGCCGTCACTGGATTTAACATAACGCCCTTGCCCTCATGTCGCCCAAGGCACAAAATCGCCGAGCTGCCCCCGTGTCAGTAATGACAGACCTCTGCTTTGGCAATTTTTTTCTCTAGCGCCACTCAGAGCCAGGCGTATGCCGCGCTTGACTCTGGACGCAAAAGACGTGTAAACGGCAGCAAATTCCGGAAGTCATCGTCTTCCGGTCCTCAGGCTTTTGCCAGGATCGCCATCCGTCAGCGCGTTGCGCCCACGGGTGCTTTTTGGTTTGGGACTTTGGAAATTCTCGCGACCTGCCCCTTTGCAGGATCGTGTGCGGAGCGAAAGGGGCAGACCGATGTTTGAAAATCTATCCGAACGCCTTGGGGGTGTATTTGACCGGCTAACCAAGCAAGGTGCGCTGTCAGAAGAGGATGTGAAAACAGCGCTGCGAGAGGTGCGCGTTGCGCTCTTGGAAGCAGATGTCAGCCTACCCGTTGCCCGTGAGTTCATTAAGAAAGTTCAAAGTAAAGCCACCGGCTCGGCTGTCACAAAATCGGTCACACCAGGCCAGCAAGTGGTCAAGATCGTCCATGACGCTCTGATCGACACCCTGCGCGGTGAAGGCGAACCGGGCGATTTGAAAATCGACAACCCACCTGCCGCGATTTTGATGGTCGGTTTGCAAGGCTCGGGAAAAACCACAACCACCGGGAAACTGGCCAAGCGTTTGGTGGGTCGTGAGGGTAAAAAGGTTCTGATGGCCTCATTGGACATCTACCGTCCCGCCGCGATGGAACAGCTCGCAATCTTGGGTGCACAAGTGGGTGTTGATACCCTGCCGATCGTCGCTGGTGAAAGCGCTGTCCAAATTGCCAAACGTGCCAAGCAGCAGGCCACATTGGGCGGTTATGACGTCTATATGCTCGATACCGCCGGACGTCTGCAAATTGACGAAACGCTTATGCAGGAAGTTCAGGATGTGAGCAATGCGGTCGAGCCGCGCGAAACCCTGCTCGTCGTCGATGGTTTAACGGGTCAAGTGGCCGTGGAAGTGGCCGAAGAATTTGACGGCAAAATCGGAATCTCCGGCGTGGTTCTCACCCGTATGGATGGGGACGGTCGCGGTGGTGCGGCGCTATCAATGCGTGCGGTCACCGGCAAACCGATCAAATTTGTCGGCTCCGGCGAAAAAATGGATGCGTTGGAGACTTTCGAGCCCGAACGCATAGCTGGACGCATTCTAGGAATGGGCGATATTGTCGCTTTGGTTGAGAAGGCGCAAGAAACGCTAGAAGCCGAACAAGCCGAACGGATGATGCGGCGCCTTCAAAAAGGCATGTTTAATATGAACGATCTGCGCAGCCAGCTCGAGCAGATGCAAAAAATGGGTGGTATGCAAGGACTGATGGGCATGATGCCCGGCATGGCAAAAATGAAGGGCAAGATTGATCAAGCCGGCCTCGATGACGGCCTGTTGAAACGCCAAATTGCCTTGATCAATTCCATGACAAAAAAAGAGCGTGCCAATCCCGCTTTGCTCCAGGCCAGCCGTAAAAAGCGGATTGCAGCTGGGGCTGGGCTTGAAGTGAGTGATCTCAATAAATTGCTCAAACAGCATCGGCAGATGTCAGATATGATGAAGAAGATTGGTAAAAAAGGCGGTTTAGGCGCCCTCAAGGGTATGCTCGGCGGCCAAGGCGCCCCAAGTCAAGCAGAGCTGGCCGCAGCGCAAGAGCAAATCACGAGTGGCGCTATGGGCGGCTTGCCCAAAGGCATGAGCCTGCCCAAAGGGATGGGCGGATTGGGCGGCGGTTTGCCAGGTGGCCTAAGCGGATTGGGCAAGAAGAAATGAACCGTTCTAATAGAACACCCGGAGGCCTGTTATGACAGATGATGCAACACGCGCCGCAGAACTTCTGAGATCACATCGCGAAAGCATTGATCGTCTGGATGCAATCTTGGTTTACACGCTGGGCGAGCGTTTTGCTCACACCCAGGCCGTAGGGCAGCTCAAAGCCCAACATGCTCTACCACCATCGGATCCCGCCCGCGAGGCACAACAAATTACCCGTCTGCAAGATCTTGCGCAGCGCGCTGATCTCGACCCCGAATTCGCCAAGAAATTTTTGAGCTTTATTGTTCAAGAAGTCATCCAGAACCACAAAACTTATCAAGAATAGACCGCAATATCTGCTGCCTATTTGCCATTTTCAAGGAGATTAACAATGGCTATGAAAATCCGTTTGGCCCGTGGTGGG
>Ga0206126_10000875_pt1 | contig 39371 bp, 61 predicted proteins | sample Helgoland_Spring_5_FD_148621 | JGI IMG/M metagenome (GOLD analysis project Ga0206126, IMG submission 148621) | Pelagic subsurface seawater microbial communities from Kabeltonne, Helgoland, North Sea - Helgoland_Spring_Bloom_20160412_1 | ecosystem: Environmental > Aquatic > Marine > Epipelagic ...
ATTTAGATAATAAACTATTAGCTGAAGCTAGACAAAAACTTTCCGATAAATATATTGGTAGACTAATGCACGTTGTAAAAGAAAAAGGAATTGAAGGTGTTATTCAAACGGAAAGTACCGAAAGAAACAAGCACGATAGAGATTGATACATCCTATTCTGGTATAATAGTGGTAGATGGAGCAGAAATGTTTGTTGAACCAAAAGTATCAGCATTGATACTGGATATGATAAAAGAGGTAGATGTGTTGTCAGAAAAAGTAGATGTTTATGAAAACTATATAATGGGAAAAGCTGATGCCTAAATACTTGTCAACTAATGAAATGCGTTCTACAGATGGTAGAACTAGATTAAAAAGCACATTAAACAAAAAACGTAAAAAAGAAACTATACAAAAACTAAAAAAACATAACTTAATGCAACAAAAAATAAGAAAACTTAGTAGAAAACGTAAATAGTGGAACTTTCCTACACGAATCAAGAACGGGAAGAGTTAATGCGAAGAATGTATTTAGATATATTCTTTTTTGCTAAATTTATTCTTGGTGACCCTGAACAACCTATGCATTACCATATTCGTACTAAGTCTCCAGATTTTCATAAAGACATTGTATCCAAGCTGCTAAACTTAGATGTAGGCTCTAAGCTTGCTGTAGTTGCGCCTCGTGGTCATGCTAAGTCTACTTTAATAAATTTAATTTATCCCTTGCATCGTATTTTATTTGGTGAAGAAAAATTTATCTTGCTTATCTCAGAATCAGAAAAACAATCTAAGTTTTATTTAGAAACTATTGGCAATGAAGTAGAATTTAACGAAAAGTTGCGTTATTTCTTTGGCGACAGGAAAGGTCGTAATTGGGGTAAGGAAGAAAAAGAATTTATTGCAGACTTTGATGAAAATGGCGTACCAAATAGTTTTTGTAAAGTACTTATTCGTGGTACAGGGCAAAAAGTGCGTGGATTAAAGTATGGAGCATATCGACCAACCTTAACTGTTATAGACGATGGTGAAGGTGAGCGCAATACAGCGACTCAAACATTGCGTGACCAATTTCGTTCGTGGTTAAATGGTGCTGTTATTGCAGGTTCAGGTGATTCTAAATTAATATTTATTGGAACAATAGTAGATGAAGAGTCGTACCTAAATCGTATAGCTGGTCCACTTGCCTACGATAGAAATGGTAAGCGCAAGATTAAGGGTTGGGATAGTTTATTCTATCAAGCAATACTACAAGAAAATGAACCTGGACACTTTTCTGCAAGTGGTAAAGAAGTTTTAGATAAAAAAGGTAAACCTAAGGTTTTATGGGAATCATATAGACCCTATGATTGGCTTATAGCTGAAAGAGATAGACTTGTGTCCGAAGGTGATGTAGCTTATTTTTATCAAGAGTATCAAAATATACCAATGGATGATAGTTTTCGTGTATTTAAAAAAGAAAACATTAATTATTGGGATGGTCATTTTAAAAATGATAATAATTTTTCTGTTATTGTCCAACAAGTTGAAGATGAAATATGGGATATACCAGTAAATGTATTTATGGGTGTTGACCCTGCTTCAAGTGAAAATGTAAAAGCTGATTTTTCTGTTATTATGGTAATTGCTGTAGATGCTGAAAATAATGTTTATGTTATTGATTACCATAGAGGTCAAATGGCGCCAATGGATTTAGCTGATAAACTATTTGAAATGATGGAACATTATAAACCAAAGTTAATTAATATTGAAGAGACTGGTCATGTCATGTTATCTGATTACATGATGCGTGAATCTAAAAGAACAGGAAAATTTTACAATATAAACCCTAAACAAGCAATTAAAAGCAAATATTATAGAATAAAACAACTTCAACCCTACTTTGCTAGCAATGCAATGCAAATAAAAGATACCCATTGGGAATTAGAGCAAGAGTTACTTAACTTTAAAGAGCATGGTAGCTTTAAAAAAGATACATTAGATGCTTTACGATGGGCTATTGATGATATTTATGCACCTAGGCATGGTTATGACGAAGATGGAGTTCAATATAAAGGTCGTTCTACGTTTCGTGGAATTGATTGGCAAACTGGAAAAACTATATTTGCATAATATTCTAATTATTAATTAATATGTGGTAGTATGATAAGTTTAAAAAATATCAAACTTGACGAAATTTCTGCGTCTGACATCAATAACGAGTATATACTGTATCAATCTTCTGCTCAAGAACATAAGTTTCAAATGGCAGAGGATGAAGAATTTTATTTAGGTATACAACTTACTCAATCTCAAAAAGATTATTTAATAGGAGTTGGTCAACCTCCTGAAGCAAATAACAAGATTCGACCTGCTGTAGAGCAAGTATTATCAAATGTTGCAGGTTCAAGTCCTGAATGGGATGTAAGACCAATAGGAAAAACCGACTCAGAAGTAGCATTTATTTACGATAAGTTGCTAGATAAAATATGGTACGATTCTGATGGTGATAGGCATTTTAGAAGTATTGTAAAAGATTATACTGTTAAAGGTATGGGTTATATGTATGTATATCCCGACTGGCAAGCAGAACAAGGTAGAGGTGGAATTAAAGTAAAAAGAGTTGCACCAGAAAATATATATGTTGACCCTAACTCAACTGACCCTTTCTTTAGAGATGCAGCATCTATTATGCTTTCAGATGTTAGTACAAAAGACGCAATGAAAGTTATGTTTCCAGAACATGCTAAAGAAATTGAAAATGCAAATGAAGACTATAGAGATGATGAATACGCTACTGCTAAATATAATCGAGATGATATTATTCGTAGAACAGATGTTAATGATGATGGACAACCAAGAGTAAGAAGATACATTAGATGGTCAAAGGTTAACGAAGAACAAATACTTTTAACAGATAAGTTAACAAGTAGACAAAAAAGTTTTAATAAAAAAGAATTTGATGAATTTAAAAATTCTGAGCGCTATAAAGCATATATTTCTGAAAATCAAGTAGAAGAAGAAAAAATCTATATAACAAAGGTAAGAGAAACTTTTGTTATTGGAGATGCACTTATATATGACATAGTTTTACCATTGGAAGATTATCCTATAGTGCCTGCTTGTAATGAGCATAATGGAAATCCATATCCAGCTGGTGACGTAAGGCATGCAAAGACCCCACAAAGAATGTTGAATAGAACGGAGGCATTGCTTATATCTCACGCTACTAGCACAGCTAGCTTTAAGTTAATATATGAAGATGGTGCTATTGACCCAGAAGAATTAGAAAAATGGTTTGTACCTAATGCAATAATTAGAGCAAATCCATCTGCACTTCGTGAAGGTAAAATAAAAGAACTATCTCCACCTGCAATAAGTTCCCAACTTTATGTAGAAAAGCAACGTTATGAAACAGATATAGAAACTGTATTTGGTGCTTACAAATTCCAACAAGGAAATCCTTCTGGTGCAGTAGGTACATTTGGTGAAGCAAGAATTATGGATGAAGCTTCCTCAAGAAAACAAAATTGGAAAATACTTCCTGTGTATGATATGTTAACACATGTAGGCAAAATTGTATCAAAATATGTACCTTATGTGTATGATAAAGAAAGAGTCCTACGAGTTATGAATCCAGTAGGAATAGAAAAAGAATTAAAAATTAATGTACCAGTTATAAACGATTATACATTAGCTATTGAAAGAATGTACGATGTGACAACTGCTGAAGTAGATATTCGTGTAGTAATTGGTAGTACTCGTTCTAAAAGTCCAACTGCTGACTTGTCTAGGGATATACAGTTATTGCAAGCAGGAATATACGATAAAACACAAGTTATTATGGGTTTACAAGGAGATGTAGACAAAGTATCATTAATGGCTAGAATGAGTGAAATAGAACAATTAAGAGCGCAGAATCAACAACTATCTCAACAGATACAAGCACTTTCTGGTGACTTGCAAACAAGAGATAGAGAGCTGTTCCATTCTAAGATGAGAGCAGAAGTTTCTGAAGCTACGAAACCTGTACAACAAGCAGTAAGTAACTTGAGGGCGACAGCAAAAAACGAGGAAAGAAAGCAAAAAGAAATGACAGACCAAACAGCTATTGATTTAGCTGACATTAGAAGCACGGTTAACTCAGAAGATATGGCTCCTAATACATTTGACGAACAAATGGGATTAGGATAACCAAATAATAAAAGGAGCATCGAATGGCTGAAAATACGACAAGTACACAAGACACTAATAAAGATAACTTAATGGATATGTTAAATGATTTTAATGTACCTCCAGAAAGCTCTGAAGAAGTAAAAGTGGAAAATGAAATAGAATCAAACACAGAAGAATCTGTTGAGCTTTCAGAAGAAAAATCTGAAGAAATAACTCAAAAAGAAGAAGAAGCTGTAGAAGAAGTTAAGAATTGGCTTATTGATAACAAGTTTGAAGATAGTGAAGAAGGTAAAAAGAAACTTGCTGATGCGTATAAGAATATTCAAAGCGCAAAAGATAAAGCAGAAGTCGAACTTCGTGATAAAAGTACAAAGTATGAAAAACTAGAAATAATAGATGACTGGCTAAAAAAGAATCCTAATGTAGTTGAAAAATTACAACAGGAAGCAGAAAAGCAAGAAGCTAGTGGTCCACCTCAGAAACCAGAAGAATATGATATATTAGAAGAAGCAGCCGAAGGCTCTTCTTCCCAAGTCTGGAGACAAGAGTATGACCAATGGTTAATTGACCAAGGCGCTAAAAAAGCTATGCAACATTTCGAAGGAGTTCGTGCTGAAGATAACGTTAAAAAAGCTAGACAAGCTGAAATTAACGAACTTAAATCACTTGGTATGTCAGAAGAAGAAATACAATCATTTTATGGTTTTATGAAAAGTCCTGACAATGTAACTACTTCTAATATGGTTAAGGTGTGGAAGGTTCTAAATGAAGAAAAAGAAAACGCAAATTCACCTTCAGAAAAGAAAAAAGAAAATTCAACCTCGGTTCTCGAAATGGAAAAAGTGCAAAGTGGTGCTGCTATTGAAGGCAAGTCTACTCCTGCTAAAAAACCTGAGGACAAAGAATTAGATGGCTTTATGAAGGGAATTATGCAATTTAGCAAATAACCTTAAAATAAAGGAGTATGACAAATGTCTACTTATGGAGCAGGAACTGCAACGCAGTTTTCTGACGGAACACAAAGACAAGTACTCGAATTAGGTCCAAAGATTTATTATTACAATGAATCCGTAACACCTTTGCTATCTATTTCAGGTCGTGCTGGGGCTGTTCAAACACCCGTGCCGATTTACGAATGGATGGAAGACGAGTACTTTATAAAGAGGAGTGTTAAAACTCCTATAGTTAGCACCGATGTTGCTGATACAGCAACTGGTGGAATTAACGGACATCACACAGTTGTTAAATTTCGCAGACAAGCTCAAATGGAAATGTTTGAAGTTGGAGCAATTTATGCAGCATCTGTAGCAGGTGGTTCAGCAGCTTTACAAACAGCAGTAACACATTTTTTATGTGTAGCTATTGGTAAAGGTGTAAATTTATCATCACCTACTGATAAGCATGTTCAGTTTGTTGGTCTTCACATCAAATCAAGTGATTCAACTGTTTATCAAGTTGAGCAATGTGCTGATGGTAGTGACTTAATTACTGCTGATGCTTCAGGTATTCTTACTTTAACATATGTAGCAACTGCTGGTCAATACGGTACTACAGCAAATTACGCATCACAAGGCTTATTCCAAGCTGAAACAGCTTTTGTTGATGATAACGAATTTAAAGTTGCTGGTGGTAATGGTACTTACGCTGAAGGTGCAGCTGTTGGTTCTGAAACTCGTAAAAAGGTTCGTAGATTGAGTAATTGCACTCAAATTTTCCGTGAACCTTATACAATCACTCGTACTGCTAGAGTTTCTGAGCAGTATGGTGGTCCAGAACTAGCAAGATTGCAAGCTAGAAAGCTAGCACAAATAAAAGCTAACGTTGAATACGCTATGCTTTTTAATGGTGCTAAAAGTCTAGATTCAAGCTCTGCCAATCCACAAAGAACCTTTGCAGGTTTAGGTGTTGGTGGAAGTGCTGGTGTTGTTCAAACTAATAATGCAGATATTGATTCTTCATTACAGTTTGATAATGGTAGTGGTACGCAAGCACAGTTTGATGCTGTTATAGAACATATTTTCCAAGATACCATGGATGGTTCAATGGAAAAAACTGTTTTTGCATCTAACAAATGGCTATTAAAAATGACATCAATGGTTCGTCTTGACTCTTCAAGCAATATGAATGCTATGATGGGCGAAGAAGAAAAAGCTGGTTTACGAGTTATGTCTTACATGGGTCCTGTTGGAACATTAAATTTTGTTCCTCACCCAATGTTAAGAGGTGCTTATGAAGACTACGCTGTTGCAGTTGACTTTGCTAACTTTGACGCTCGTGTCTTAGCTGAATCTGATTTCCAGCTTCGCAGAGACATCGTGCAAGATGGTAGTGATGGTCAAACAGATGAATGGTTAGTTGAGCTAGGTCCTGAGATTCGTCAGGAACAAACTCATGCAATCATGAAGCTTGTTTAAATAGGATTATGGGGGGCTTTATGCCCCCCGTAATTATAAGATATGACACCAGCAGAAAAATCAAGACTTAAACGGGCAGGTTTAACTAAATTAAATACCCCTAAAAGAACACCTAATCACAAAACTAAAAAAGCTGTGGTTGGTGTCAGGGTAAATGGTAAAGTTAAAATAATTCGTTTTGGCGCACAAGGTATGGGGCATAATTATAGCCCAGAAGCTAGAAAAAGTTTTAAAGCTCGACATGGTAAAAATATTGCTAAAGGAAAATCTTCAGCTGCATTTTGGGCAAATAAAGTTTTTTGGGCTGGAAAAGGTGGTAGTACTAAATCACCACCAAGGTCACAAAAGCATGTTAAAGGAATTAGAAGAAGGAAAGCATAGTGAGATATCAAGAAGCATATGAAATGGTTGAAGCTGGTTTAGTTAAATCAGCATTAGGTTTTCCAGTAACAGAGCCTTTGCTAGCACAATTTTTTGACAATAAAGTTCAAGAAGTTGGCGCAAGAGCTGTAAGGAAAAGAAACTCACAATCTTTTTCAACTACAACAACAAATACATATACACTAAGCAACGAAGATGCTAGCATGAGAATTTATAAAGTTAGCATGATTGGTAACAATGATAGCACAATAATTCCTTTTGTAAGTGAAAAAAGATACGCTGAAGGAACTGATGAAGCTGCAATTCAAAATATTGGATATTTTATAAGTGAAGAAGATGCTAGCACAGGTACTATTACAGCAGCTACTAGTGCTAATCCAATCGTAGTTACAAGTAGTTCTCATGGACTTGAAACAGGAGATAAAGTAAAAATATCTGGCGTTGTTGGTCTACTATCTGGAACAGGTGCAAAAAGTGAAGTTAATGATGTGGTTCATAAAATTACAGTAGTAAGTGCAAATACATTTTCTATACCAGTAAAAGGTCTTGCTTATTCAACAGCTTATTCTAGTGGTGGAACATGGACATTAAAAGGTATAAAACTTACATTAACAAAAACTCCAGATACAGGTAGTGAATTAAAAGTATATTATTATTCAAACCCAATGCCTAAAAATGCAGTAACAGATGGTGTTGATTTACCTGAACAACTTATACCTGCGTGTATACATTATTCGCTAGCACATTTTTTAATGTTAGATGGTCAATTACAAATTGGTAGTGGTCACTATGGTGTAGGAGAAAAAATAGAAAAAGAATTTATTGAAACAAGAAATGCGAGAGAAGCAAAACCAGATATTATTCCACCACCATTACAGGATTTTATTTTATAATGAGTACATTTAAAGTAAGAATAGAAGATTATGTTGGCTCTGTCGGTGATGACACCTTTTTAGGTGATGCACTTACAGATACAGCAGCAGAAATTATAAGAGCATTACCAGATAATAAAGTTAAATCATTTACACAAGAATCTGGAGATATTACAAATGCATCTACAAATATTGCAAACCATAGAATTGTAAGCGTTATAAGAGAGCGTGGAACAGATGGACAATATGTAGAATGCAGAGAACTTCCTGCATCATACTTTAGAAAAGTACAGGACTCTTCAAGCATGTTTGCTGCTAGTGTTGAATCTCCAGTATATATAATTAAAAATAGCTCTATTCATGTATTTCCTACTCCAGCAGCTAGTCCAAATGCTTTTAAAGTTGAAAGTGTCACATTTCCAACTGTAGTTGCAAGTGCTTCAAATATAACAGATAGTCCAGTAGACCCTTTTCCTGATAGTATTGAAGATATAGTTGTTTTAGGTTCTTGCGCTAAAGCATGTCAGTATTTAATGGCAAGAGTTAAAGATTCTATGCCTTCAGAACCTGTACTAGTTTTGAGTGATATTGCAGTACCAAGTACACCAAGTAATCCTACTATTAGTTATTCAAATGCTAGTGTAGGCGATGCAGTATCTGCTGCACAAGATGCTGTTGCTGAAGCACAAACAAATGCATCTGGTACTGGCTCAACAGGTTCATCATCTTCTGCTTATACAAAACCTACTGTTGGTGGAACAGCAGATGAGTTAACTGATATTGACCATTTAGATACTGAAGATGTTATAGATGATTATGATGGAAACTCAATAGAAGTAGACCAATGGTTTGCAACTTTAGCACATTTTATAGAAGGTGAAGAAGATACTGAGCTAGCAAGCGCACAAATAGCTAAAATAAATACTTATATTGATGCTTTTAATGCAGAGGTAGCTTCTGCAAGAAGTGCAATGCAAGCAACGATTGAGGATGCTAGAAATTCTACGCAAGCAAGCATAGCAACTGCTGGTGATGCTACTAGAGCATCTATTGCTAATGCTGCTAATGACGTACAAGCCGCTGTTTCGAAAATGAATCAAAGTACAAGTGCTGCTGTAAGCAAAATGAGAGAAAGTACAAATGTAAATGTTTCAAATGCAGCTAGAACGCTTGAAGCATCTATTCAAGATTATGCACAAGAAGTTGATAAATTTCAAGCTGATGTTCAAAGATATTCATCGCAAGCTCAAGCTTCTATAGGCGAATATAGTGCTGATATTCAAAAGTATACTGCTCAAGTAGATAGGTACACAAAAGAATATAGTTGGTATCAAGACCAGTATGCTAGATTTGACACAAAATACAAAGAAGCATTACAAGTCTTAATTGCTAATTAATGTCTGATAAAAAAATAATTACAAAAGTTATGGTGCATCCTACAGAGTATGTTAATGCACAAGCTCGTCATTATAATGATAGTGATATTGGTAAACGTTTATCTGGTAAAAATAGTGTTGATATAAACAACAGTCAACATTCTAGTTTTTATTCTTCAGATAAAGAAGTTACAAGTACAGGAGCTGTTTTAAATTCAGGTGGCGTTACGGTTATATACATTATGATAAAAAACAAAACAAATAACGATGTGTTTTTAGCGTTAGATGGTAGTAATTACACAACAAAGATTTCTAAAAATGATGTTTTTTCTTCTGAAGTAAATTCAGTTTCTTCAGCTAATATAAAAGTAAAAACAACTTCTGGTACAAGTAACGTAGAATATATAGTAGCACAATGAGCGCAGTAGCAAGAAAAATACAATATAATACGCAAGTTATTCCATACAACTTAAACTCAATTACACCAACCAGTATTGTGTTTGAAGAGTTTACAAAAAGTTATAGCTCTACAACTGAAAATGTTATTGATTCTGATATTAAAAAATCATACGGATGCAATAGCTTTATAGATGTTACAGCAAACCAAGTAAATGATAAATGGTTTAGCGTTGAAGCAAAGCATTGGGATGATACACATGAAACATGGAATTTAATGGATAATAAAAATTGGGATGAAATAGGTGAGGATTTAACTACTTCTGGGGAACAATTAAATTCCTCTAGTACTGCTTTAGTATTTGGTTATTTTAAAAATATTGGTTCTAACCCAATATTATTAAGTAATGATGGTGGTTCTAATTATTTATTTAAGATATCTGTTGGTAGCGCTTTATATTTTAAGGCAAGTGGAATTAATGTAAATTCTATCTATGCAAAATCATCAACTGGTACAACTTCAATAGAATTTATGGTAGCTATCTAATGCCTAAAAAAACATATATAATACAAAGATTTGATGGTGGTTTAAATGATGATGCTGACAAAAGAGATATATTTGAAAATGAATTAGCATCTGCTACAAATGTTATGGTAGATAAGTATGGAAGGCTTAGAAACATGGGTAGTATAGTTGTAAACTCGCCTGCTGTTGCAGACCATGCTAGCTCAATTACAAATGGATATGGATTATTTGCTTTTACTTCAGATTATAGTTTTTTATCTACTATAGCATTAACAGGAAGTATTTCAGGTACAGTTAATACTGTAGGAGATACAATTACAGGAGCAACAAGTGGAGCTACTGCAACATTGCTTAAAAATTATAGCAATACATTATATGTAGCAAATCAACTTGGAACATTTCAATCAGAAACAATAAATTTTACTACAGGAAGTGGTACTGCAACTGTTGGAGGAGATACAGTAAGACCTACAGCTACTGAAACAAAAATATGGGTTACTTCAAATGGTAATTTATTTAATTTTTATGATACAAGCACAAGTGGTACTGTTGGTTGGTTTCAATCTGCTAATACTAAAATTATAGATTTAGGTACAAATACAAGTAGCGTGAAACCTGTTTACTATTCAGATAATAATATTTTAAGAATATTTGATGGTAATCATACACATACTGGAAATACAGCAAAATATTTTGGATATATCCCTGCACGAACAAGATGGGCTAATGGATTAACTGGTGGAAATGGTTGGTATTTTGATGACGCTGAAATTGCAGCTCCTGCTGCTGCTGTTGCAGAAAAATTTACCCTTGATGGAACTATAAATGCTACAGGAGATTTTGCTGATGCTGATGGTGAAATTGCTATTGACCTTACAAAAGAAGGAAGTGGTTCAAGTGGTTTATGGGCAGGAAGTTATAAATGTGGAATTTCTTTTGTTTATGATGATGGTCAAGAATCAGACTTAACAATATTTAGTCAAACAGTAACGCCAGATACAGATGATAGATATCATTTAGCTTTATTAATTCGTTCAACAAGTTATACTGCTGGTGGTAAAATACCAATGAGAGTAACGCATGTGCGAGTATATCTACAACAAGTTGACAAGGGGGATTCATGGTGGTATCAAGGTCAAGTTAAATTAGGTGGCGCTTCTTATTTAGACGGAGGAGCTATTAAATCAGGTTTTAGTATAAATCATTTAGGACAACGTTTAGGTTCTAGTGGTGAATATTATTACTATTACTTTAGAGATAATGCAACAGACCAATGGACAACTTCACCTTCTACAATAGCTACATATAAAAGTAATACAGGAAGAAATGTAGGTGACTCTACAACAGCTTCTTTTAAGTCTGTTGTTATAGCAAACAGACAAGCTTATGTAGGCAATACAATAATAGGTGGAATTGTTAATGGCGATAGAATGATTAAAAGTCCAGTTAATCAATTAGATATTTTTCAAGAAACTAGAGCTGTAGATGCAGTTGTAAGCGATGCTGATGAAATAGTACACATAGAAGAATATGCTGATAGAATATTGCAATTCAAAAAACGAGCAATGTACGTTATAAACGTATCAAGAGAATTTGAATTCTTAGAAAATAGATATCCAAATAAAGGATGCAGTAACCCTTACGCTGTTACTAAAACAGATAAAGGTGTTGCTTGGGTTAATGAGCATGGTTGTTATTTGTATAATGGTGAAAGGGTAGATGATTTACTTGATAAAAAAGGATTTCGTAAAATATCACAAACAACATGGTCAAGTTTTATAGATACAGATAGTATTATTGGTTATGTGCCATCAAAAAAACAATTAATTATAACAAAAAGTGGTGCTAGTGGTAATGACCATGATGTTTATATGTATGATATGATAACAAGCAGTTGGACATTTGGAAAAAATAAAATTCCAACAACAGATTTACCTAAAAGTAACTTTGTAGTAGATTGGGATGGAAATTTACAAATACTATATGACCATGATGATAATGATAGTTCAAGATTATATAAATGGAGCGATTCTTCAGCTAATGCTTCTACTTATGAAGTAATGACTAAAGATATAGATTTTGGAGACCCGTCAAGAAGAAAAAAAATTTATAAAGTTATTATGAGTTATAAAAGTGGTGCAAGTGTACCAGCTATACATTTTAGAACTAATAACGGAACAACTAATTATAATTTTAATACAACTATTTCTACAAATCAAAGCACAACAGCTATTACAGAATTTAAACCAGCAACAGCAGCACAAGCAAATAATGTTAAATCATTTCAAATTGTACTGTCATCATCTGGTACCGTAAGTAGTGCTTTTGAAATTAATGATATTTCTATAATTTACAGGGGTAAATCAATAAAATAATTATGGCAATGACAAGGCAAGAAAGAGTATCTTTACATAGTACGCAACCTAGAAATAAAATAGAAACCTCTGATTCTGAAGTTTCTATTGGTTCATCTGTAGTTATAAATGAATTTAAAGAAAATGTACCTGTAATAAGAAATTTAGGCACAGAAGGTGTTGTAGAATATATTAAAATAAATGGAGTTTTATATAAAAGAGCTTTAACAAGAGTGTCAGACCTTGAGTTGCAAGGTATAAATGGAGGTACAATATAATTATGTCATCAAGAATACAAAAATTAGCACAAACTTATAAAGGCACAAAACCTGAAGTAAGTAGCAGAAATATATTGCAAAGAATAAAACTTGAATCTGATTTACAAGCACGAGAAGCTGAATCTAAATTAGATGATTTTACAACTGCAACGGATGTTGTTACGAGCGTTGCTGATTTCTCTAAACAATTAAAAGACGAACAACGTTTTGCTAGAAAAGTTGGTGAAGAATATGGTATTGCTGATTTTCTTGTAAGAAGCCCTGAAGCTGTAGAAGCAGCTAGAAAAGGTTCTGCTCTTGTAGATGAATATGGTGAAAATGTGTATCTTGATAATGGTGAAATAAAATTAAAATCTTTTTCTGGTTTTGAAACTAAAAAACAACTTGGAGAGGCAAAAAAATATATTAAAAAAACTTTTGATGTTACGGAAGAACTTTTAGGTAGAAAATTAACTGATGAAGAAAAAAATATACCAACTATAGAAGGTATTGATTATGAAAAAGAAGAAACAAAAAATCCAATGTCAAGTTTATTGTCAATACTTCGAGGAGATAATTAATTATGGACCCAATTACAGCATTAAAAATAGCTAGCACAGTAGGTGGTTTATTTTATTCAAATAAACTTAGACAAGAAGCAAAAGGTAGAAATAGAGAACTTTCAAGAAGTATAGATAAACAAGTTTCTAATTTAGAAGGAACATTGCCTAGTATAGATGAATTTACAGAAGGTTTAATAGATTTAGAAATGGATGAATCTTCAGTAAGAAGTGATAGAAATTTTTTAGATTTTTTAAGACAATCAGAAGATTTAAGTAGTAATCTTTCAGAAACAATTAAACAAAGTGATTTAGTTTTTAGTGGAGACCTTCAAAATAAATTTGAAACTGATAAATCTTTTTTAGAAAGTAATTTAAGAATAAGAGAAGATGCAGGTTCTTTAAATCGTGAAAGAAACTTGTTAAATATATTAACAAGAAAAGAAGACCAAAAGTCTTCTGTTGCTAATGAAATATTTAGTTTAAAAACACAGCAAATGGGATTAGATGTATAATGGCAAAAACACCAGCAGAAGCTTTAAAAGAGTATAGAAATAAAATAATTAGAAATGCAGCAGATAATCTTCAATTAGAAACTAATAAAAGAAAAAATGTATTAGGTTCAGTAACATTTGTTAAGCCTGAAGAAAAAGAAAAACTTACAGCTTCTGAAATTTTAAAAGAAATGAAAGCTGCCGATGAGCTAGAAGAATATCAAAGTATAAAGCAAGAAATGGATATATACAATATTCCTGGTTCTGTTAAAAGCTACAATGAGCAAAAAGCAAGAGACAGAGCTAGAAGTGCTAATTTAGAAAGAATTGATAGAGATATTAAAAAAGAACGTAGAAAAGCTGATTTAAAAAAATTAGATACCGATATTCAAGCATTAGAAAAGCAAGCTAAAAGTACAGCATTTCCAACTGCTCCTGTAACAGGGTTTAATTTTAGAGATGTTAGAATTAAAAATGTTCCAAAAAATCAATTAAGAGTTTCAAAAGCTGAAGATATTCCATTTAGATTTAATGATAACACATCTGGAAAGTATGACGAAGGTAATTTTTATATAAAAAATTCAACTGTAGAAGAAATAATAAGCGAATCTGGTCTTATTGAAAAATATGATTTACAAAATAAAATGAATACTTTATTTAAAGATTTTTATAAAGAAGAAAAATTTGGAGACACTACTGAAACACAACTAGTAGGAGAAAATACTGAAAAATATCAAAAAGCAGTTCAAGATTTAGTATACGAAATTGCTAAAAAAGATGCTAATTTTAGAAATTTTTATAAAATAAAACTTGTTGATTCATTTGAAAGTTTAGTAGATGATGGATATAAAGTATTTAGAACAGAAGATGGAAAAACATATAGAGTTAAAAAGCCAACATCATCAAATAACAATACAGAGTCAAATAACAATACAGGATTAGATAAAAATAAAACTAAAAAAATGAGTAAACTTCAAAAAACTAGATTTTATCAACAATATTTAAAAAAAAATGAAGTTAGTCCTGAATTAAGAAAATCTCTTAGAGCTTGGTCTCAAAACAAAGGTTCTTTTCCTTTAAATAAAAGTTTATTAGAAAATAAATGAACGAAAATCAACTTAAAATAAATGTAACAAAATTTGTTAAAAACGAAGATGAAACATTATCTATAATGGATAAAAGAAATAATTCTACTAAGATAAATGTTACAAAGTTTGTTCAGTCAAAAGAAAAAGTTCCAGTTGAAAATATAGAAGAAATTGTTTTTAATCTATCTAATCAAATTGAAAATTTAGAAGGTTACAATGTCCAAGGAAGTTTACCTCAAAGAACATTTAATCCTGGAGCTATGGCTTATTCTTCTTGGATGAATGAATATGGAGCTAAAAAAGGTCCAAAGTTTCCTTCTATAGATAACCCAGAAGGTAGAGAACTGTATACTGCTATTTTTCCAAACGCTAAATCTGGAAGAAATGCTTTAGAAAAAAGAGTAAAAGATTTATATCAAAAAACAAATGGCGATTTAGAGCGTTTTGCAAGTATATATGCATTAGGATTTGAGCCAAATCAATTAATAGAAGACAGACAACATAAGATTAAAAACAGATATTTTAAAACTTTTTCTTCTGTTATAACAAAAGATGGATTAAATGAAACAATTAAAAGAAAAGAAAATGACATTTCTTCAGCAGTAGTAGAAGAAACAAATAGAATTAAAAATTCTAACAATGTTTATTCTAATTCTTTGCTTGATTACGATATATTTAATCCTACTAAAACAAAATTTAATAATCAAGCATTTAATGAAATGCAGCAACCTGATTCATCTATAGCTGATGTAGAGTTGCAGAGAAAATTTGATAAATTTTACAATAAAAATCCAAAATCATTACAAGAAAAAGTTGATGTAGTATCTTTAAATTTTATAAAAGATTTAGATAAAGATATAAAAGTATTTCCCGTAGAATCTTATGTTAAAAATGTTTCTAAAAAAATTCAACTTGGAGATGACACTTCTGTAATTGCTAATAGAAAATGGACAAAATATTTTAGCGATGCTATTGGAGAAGAACCTAATCTTAAAAACTTTAAAGGTTTAGCGTCTTCTTGGATGAGAGATGTTGGTCAAGTAGTTATTGGTCAATTAGATTTTATAAACAAAGCTAATAAAGCTTTTAATTCTCCTGTTCCATTTTCTGTTTCAAGAATAGATGCATCAGGTAAAGTTTATACAAATCAAGAAGAATTTGCTGAGTTATTTGTTAGCACATTAACAGCAATGCCAGACGTTGCTAATAAAATTTATTTAGGAACTAAAACTACATCCGACCCACAGTATGCAACTGAAGAAGCAAGAGAATCTAGGGAGTTTATTTTACAAAACCCTGTTTCTGTTGCTCTTTTTGGCTTTGGTTTAAAATCAATGATTCCAGTAAAAGGATTTCCTAAACCAAAAGGTAATCCTCAATTAATAAAATTTATGGATGAAAGTACAAAAATTATAGAAACTGCTAATGAAATTAAAAAAGGTAATATTTTACCAGAAGATGTTGCGCCATCGGTTGCAAAAATAGCTGACTTTATTAAACACCCAGATATTATTGATGCAACTTTAAAAAGGTCATTACAAACTATTTATGACCCTAAAAAAACTAAAACAGTAAGCTCTAAAGAGTTAAGCATTGCAAAAAATGAATTACCTGAATTATTAAAAAATTATGCAGATAATGAAATTAAACTATTAACTCAAAATTTAACAGAACAACAAAAACTTTCTTTTAATCAAAGCAAAGAATCTTTAGGCAATTTAATATCAGAACAAATTTTAAAAGTAGGTACTGAAAATACTATAACTTATTTAGAAGGTAGTACAGGAATACCAAAAGCGTTAGTAAAAAAAGCTATTGATGCTATTAAAAAAATAAAATCAGGTGATTTAAAAGCTAAAATTCCTGATGAATTTTTAAATTTAATTTCAAGAAAAACTCCTATTAAACAAGCTAAAGATATAGATAAAAATTACTCACCAGAATATAGAAAATCTCAAATAGAATTAGAAAAAAACAACGCTAAATTGTTAGAAGCTAAATCTAAAAATAAAGAATCTTTTTTAAAAGAAACAAAAAAAACTATTGCAGAACAAATCAATCCAAGATATAGAGCTACATCTATTTTAGATAAGCTTAAAAAAACATATAAAAACGATAAAGATTTAAATTATGCAATTAGAGAAGTTGAAAATAGACTAATTGTTGCAAATGGTGCAACTCATGCTGCAAAAAATAAATTAACACAAATTAATAAAAACATTTATGAAAAATTAAATCAACAAGAAATAAATCTTTTAGATGAAGCTATTATTTATAAAGCTAATATTAGTCTTTATGATTATAATAATTCAATTAAAATACCACAATTAAAAAAAGATTTTATTAATGCAAAAACAAAAGTTGAAAAAAATAAAATACAAAAAGAAATAAAGCAAAGAGAAAATTATAATTATACTGGTGGAAAAGAAACAACCAGTAAAGAGGTATTTAAAGAATGGGAATTAGATAAAATTGGAAATAACGTTGATTTAAAAAATAAAATTAATGATTTATCAGATATGTACTTTGACACTTTTAGAGCAATAAATGATTACAAAAGAAAAAATGGATTATTAACAGACGACCAATATACTGCACTTAATTTAAGAGATTATGAACCAACAAAATATTTAGAATTTCTTGAAGATTCTTATAAAGTACAAGATTCAAGTGGAAGAACTATAAGTTATAAAAATAATAAAGATGTTTCTTCTTTAGCTGGTGGTATTAGTGATGATTTAACAAGAATAACAGATTCTCACGCATTAATAGGGCAAGCCTTATTAGGTGCTGAAAATCAAGTATTTAGAAATAATGCAGTTAAAGCATTAGGAGGTCTTCTTGATGATATAAATCAAATAAATCCAGAATTTGCAATAACTAAAATTGGAAAAAGAGTTGCATCTAATAATATAAAAGTAAAAAAAGGGTATCAAAGAATATCCTATAAAGATTTTGAAAATGTTGATGGTAAGATAAATGGAGGAAAAGAATATTTTATAGATTTAGATTCAGAATTTGCAAAAGGATGGACACAAACAGGGGGAATTTCTACTCAAGGTTTGTTGTTTCGTTTTTACGAAGCAGCTTCATTAGTAAGAGTTAGAAAGTTTTTTTCTACAAATACTGACTGGGCATTTGCAATGAAAGACAATGTTAGAAATATACAATATGCAATTTTAAGACAGCATGATGCTTATAGTAATTTTTTACCTAAAGCTTATTGGGATTTGTCTACTGATATAATTAAAAATTTTCCTGATGTTTGGAAAAACCAAGGAGATGTTCTTAGGTATGTTGAGCATGGTGGAGGTATGGAATATCTTGCACAACAAGGAAGTTATAGAGGTAATCTTTTTGCAGAAAATCCAAAAGGTGTAAGAGCAAAATTTAGAAAATTTACTGATATAATGAGTCATTTAAATACAACAACTGAAATTGCAAGTCGTGTTTCTATTATGAAAAAATTAGAAAAACAAGGGTTTTCAACTTTAGAAGCAGTAGCAAAAGCAAGAGATATTATAGATTTTAGTGTTAAAGGTGATGCTATGAAATTACTTGAACCAATTTCTCCGTATAGTGGCTCTGGAATTCGTGCTACATATGGCCTTGTAAAAGGATTTCAAGAAAATCCCAGAATTGCTACACTTAAATATGCTCAAACAGGTGCAATTTCTGCAAGTATTTATTATTTATTTAATAGAAATACAGATAGTAAAAAAGATTATTATGATAACGATGTAAGCGAGTATGATAAATTTAATAATTATGTTTTTGTATCGCCTTTTGAATTGTATGACGATTTAGGAAAAAAAAGAAGAATTCATTTTAAAATACCAAAAGATAATGGAGCAAAAATTATTGGAGCATTAACTGAAACAGCATTTGAAATTGCTGATGGAAAAGAATTTTCGCCATTTAGAAAAAAAAGGCTTTTAAAAGCTTTAGGAGAATTACAACCTATTGATTTTAGAGGTCTTCCTTTAGGTGCTAAAATGATGCTCGGTTATATTTTTAATAACAAAGAAGCAGCAGGATTTCCTAGCGCTAAAGGAGGAACTTCTTCTGATGCAAAAGATAAAAAAACAGATAGTTTTTTTAGAAGAATGGGTAATTATACAGAATTATCTGCTGATGACTTGCAATACACTTTTGATGAAATAACTGGATATGGTCATCCTATAGCAAATGGACTTGTAGATGCAGCTGATGGTTTTTTAAATGCAGTAGACCCAGATACAGCTGAAGCTTATAATAAAGAAGCTACTAAACTGCTTGGAGTACCAGACCCTTTACCAACAAGATTTATAAATACTTTTACAAACGATTTTATAGCATTTGGAAAATCCCAAATTTCAGAAGAAGAAAAAGATAAAGTATTTAATGCTCAAGAAAAATTAAAAAATACAAGAATTGATAATAATGCAATAATTGATATTTATTCTTATAAAATAAGTAAAGAAGTAGAAAGAAACAATTCAGAAAAAGAAGCTGAATTTACAAATGCATTATTTGCTTATATTGATAAAGTTGACTCAACTTCTCAAATTGAAGGAGAAAGTGACAGATTAATAAATAGATATAATAATAATATTGACATGTCTAATGCAGATAAAATTAATGGATTTATAGAGCCAATGCTTTATTACCCTACTTCGGTAAGAGCAGAAACATTTATTTTTGAACTATCAAGACCTATATATACTTTAGAAGATAAAATAGAAATGATTAAACAAGCTAAAACTATTAAAGGTTTTGCTACTAAAGAATTTAAAGGGCAATACAATTCTCGTATGTTAGAAAATAAAAAATATTTAGACGTAGATGGTATATTTACCGATACTAGATTGTTGTTTGAAGATTAAAAAAAACAATAAAAGGATTTGCTAGCTTTTGCTAGCATATATAAATTAAACAATCATAAAACTAATTTGATTAGGTTTTTGATATAAATTCATAAAGGACAAGTTATGGCTGGAATACAAGAATATACAGCTGCTGAAGCGCTAAACAGAGTTTTAAATACTGATGAAGATGCGCTAAAAGTTGATATTGATAATGTAACCCTTAAAACAGAGGGTTCTGATATAAATATAGAAGTGCATACTGACAAAGCAGAAGATTCAATGCTTATGTTCAGTCACACAGTAAAAACAGGAACAGGTGGTACAAGCTATGTACCTTTAGTAGATGCCGATGGACATCTTCAAGTTGACACTTTATCAAGTGCGTTGCCTACTGGTGCTGCTACTGCTGCTAATCAAGCGACAATGATTACTGCGTTGCAATTATTAGATAATGCAGTAGATGGAAATTATTTAAATGTAAATGCTAACATAGCAGGAACAGATTTTGTTGGTGGAGCTGGAGCTGTTGCAGCTGGAGTACAAAGAGTAACTTTAGCATCTGACGACCCAGCAGTTACAGATTTAGCAGCTATGGAAGTATTATTAGGCACTATAGATGCCGATACAGGAGCTATTAAAACTGCTGTAGAAATTTTAGATAACGCTATTGACGGAAGTCAAATGCAGGTTGATGTAGTTGCAGCTTTACCAGCTGGTTCAAATGCAATCGGTAAGCTAGCAGCTAATAGTGGTGTAGACATTGGCGATGTAGATGTAACTTCTATGCCTACTAATTCTGCTACAATATCTAATCAAACCAGAAGCGCTACAAGTTATGCGGCTTTAACTGGCTCTAATTTAACTACAGATAATCAAGGTATTTTTAGCTACGTTATACAAATTACAAGCACTGATAACTGCATACTAAAAGTACAAGGTTCTAATGATAACTCAAATTGGGTTGACGACGATATGGCGGAAGTAACCATAGCTACAGGAGCTAGTGGTTTAATATCTGGAACTTCATTTTTTAAATATTTAAGACTACAGTTTAAAGCAAGTGCTACAAATGGAACAACTGTAAATGGACAAGGTTTTGCTAAATGATAAGTAGAACAATACAATTAGTAGCAAGACTTTCAAGGAAATGGCAATTTTTAAAAGCGAGTTATGAATCAACCAATGCTCGTTGGGAAAACTTAAGGTAAAAAATTATGGCAACTTTAACAGGAAATACAATCGCATCAACTTATACAGGCTTACTATCTGTAACAGGAGCTGTTGGTGCTGACACAGTTGAAGCAGTAACAGATGGAGCTGGAACTTCAACATCATTATCTTTATCACAGCAAAGAGCTACAATAACTTTAGGTAGTGGTGCTGCTGACGACTTTATAGTAGACGGAACTACTTTTGTAGTAGAGGGTGATAATAATAGAGTTGGTATAGGAACTGCAAGTCCGGGCAAAGATTTAGAAATTTACAATGCAACAGCCCCTACCATAAAATTAAATGATGGTGGTGATTATGAAGCTTATATAATTCTATCTGGAAATGATTTAGAGTTTCGTACTAGTAGTGGAGTTATAGAGTTTTATACAGGTCATGCTGATGGTCTTAACGCATCTTCTACTGTTAAATTAAGTATTTCCGCAGCAGGTAGTATTATCCCAGCAAGTGCAGGTACTTTAAATACACACTATGGAGATGGAGCTGGAGATGCTATTGAATCTGGAGGTAATTACAATACTTTAATTGGACATGATGCTGGAGGTGCTATAACTACTGGAGATGCTAATGTACTGATGGGTGATTCTGCTGGTGATGCAATAAATATTGGTGTAAATAATTGCGCTATTGGAAATGATGCCTTAACAGCTGAAGATGTTGGTAATAATTCAACCGCACTTGGCAACGCTGCTTTAGCTAGTCAAAATTCAGATAGTAATAATGAAGTTACAGAAAATACAGGGGTTGGATATGCTGCTGGTTATTATAATGTTACGGGAACTGGTAATACTTCTGTAGGATACTATTCTATGCTAGGCGCATCTGGTAATAGTCATAATGACAATACTGCTCTTGGAGCTTATAGTGGAACTGCAATAACAGGTGCTGACAGCAATGTTCTTATTGGATATAGAGCTGGAGATGCCTTAACTACTGGTTCTAATAATGTAGCTGTGGGAAAACACGCATTAGGAAATAATACTGATGTTGATAAGTGTGTTGCTATTGGAAGCGCAGCTTTAAGTCAATCTAACATAACATCAGCTGCTGATGGTACTGTTGGTGTTGGATACTTTGCTCTTGGCAATTTAACAACTGGTGGTAATAATGTTGCTGTAGGTAACTCAGCTTTAATAGGACATACAACTGGTCATCGTAATATTGCTATTGGTCGTGATGCGATGGGAGATACTGATGCAGGAACAGATTCTTTAAGTTCAAGCGATAATGTATTTATTGGAATGCAAGCTGGTGGAGGAGCTTGGGCAGACACAACGTGTGAATATAACATTGGTATAGGAAGTTATGCTTTAGACGCTCAATTAAATGACGCTGATGCAAATATAGCTATGGGTTATAATGCTTTAACAGCTTTAACTCAAGGCGATGGTAATGTTGCTATTGGTCATCAAGTAGGAACTTCTTTAGATACAGGAGCAGCTAATGTTCTTATAGGTTATCAATCTGGTACTGATACCGTTGCGCTTACAAGCGGTAGTAATAATGTTCTTATAGGTACAAATGTAAGAACTCCTGCAAACAGTACTGCTAATTGTATTGTAATAGGTCACGATATAGATGCTAGTGCTGATAGTGTAGCTATAGGTAAAGCTAGTAATAAAATACAAAATACTTTTACAAGTAACGCAACTTGGACAAGGTATTCTGACCAGAATTTAAAAACAAATATAAATACAACAGACTTAGGTTTAAGTTTTATTAATAAATTAAAACCTATAACTTTTAATTGGAAAGATAGTAAAGATTTTCCAGATGGATATGAAGGTAAAGGTAAAGCTAAAATGGATACAACAACTAAGTTGTATGGAATGTTAGCGCAAGAAGTTAAAACAGCATTAGATGAAGTAGGACACTCTGAGTTTGGTGGATGGTCAAAAGACTCTAGTGGTATAGAAAGTCTAGCACAATCTATGTTTATTTATCCATTAATTAACGCAGTTCAAGAATTAACTGCTAAAGTAAAAGAATTAGAAACAAAACTTAACAATAAGGAAAGTTAAAGTATGAAAAATTATAAAGCTTTAAAATCAGCTAGTAAGGTTTCTGTAAAAAAAACTACAGTTACTTTTAAAGAAGCAGTAGATGCTGTTAAATTTAAAGATGGTGATAGTATACCTGATGGTAAAAAAGTAGGTGACGTTAGAATTGCAGCTCAAGATAAACAAACCGCAGAAGTTTTACAGATTGTTTCAAAAGTATATGATTCTAATACTGGAGAAGCTAAAGATGATTTAGAAAAAAATGCAGATATTAACATGATTAATACAGAAATTAATTCATTTAAAGCTCAAATATCTAGCTTACAGTCTAAACAAGCTGATTTTGAACAACTTAAAAAAGATTTAGAAGCTCTTTAATAAATGCGTAAAAAATTAAACGAATGGGCTGACGCTAGTCGAGCTTTACACACCCTTGCAATACTTGGATTTGTTATAGCATTTATGGTTAGCATACTTAGTTGTCAGGATTATTACATAGGCAAGACACGAGAAGAATTAGCTCAAGAAATGTTTGAGATAGATAGCTTGATGAAAAAGGTTATCTGGAAAGCAGATAGCTTGGGCATATATAATGATTTGTATATAGACGCTCAAAGGATTAACAATGGTAGTAATTAGAATAGCATTTGTAATTATAGCTTGGCTGTTTATTCTTTCTTGCGCCCCTAATGTTATGGGAAATAAAATACTAGATAATAAAGATGTTTCTCATGTTTATTTAATAGATGATATCTATAATGGAAAAAGTTATTGGTGTATAAAACACAGAATAATGGAAACAGTAGAAATTAAAAATCCAACTGTATCAATGAAAACTAAACAAAAAAAATAAGGAGTTAATAATGGTTAAAAAAGTAAATGAAAAAAAACCAGTAGTAACAGTAGATAATAAGGATTATTATTTTGATGATTTAAATCAAGAACAGCAAGTTATGCTAGCACATGTGCAAGATTTAGATAGAAAACTAACAACCTCTAAATTTAATTTGCAACAATTACAGTTTGGTAGACAAGCTTTTCATGATGCATTAGCAGCATCTTTTAAAGATGCAGAAACAAATACTGAAACAAAAGAAGAAAGTAATAAGGTTTAATATGTTTTTAATGATTTGGCTTAAAAAGAAAAGTTGGTAGCATTATGGCAATAGGATTAAAACATTACAAAAAAAATGGCAAGGAACATAAAGGTGTTATGCACAAAATGGCTAATGGTCATTTACATTCTGGTAAAACCCATACAAAATCTAGCGTTCGTCTTTTTCACTATCGAGATTTAAATAAAAAAGCACAACAAACTGCTAAAAAATCTTGGAAAAAATAAATGATTGAAAATTGGACAGAAATTGGTTTTGCTGGACTAGCTGCTGGTATTCTTTGGATGACATTTAAGTGGATGACTAACGAATTAAACAAAAAAATTGATGATTTACATCAAATAATTATTAAATTAATTGACGCTAAAAACATAATGGTAGACAAATTTCAACAATTAAATGATGAAGTTACTGACCAATTAAACTATATAGAAGCTAAAATAGGAAATGGTCGTGGTTCTAAACAAAAAAGAAAAAGTAAGGCTAAATAATGAAAAAGAAAAAATCAACAAACAATAAAAAAAAACCTGCTTCTAAAAATAAAAAGAAAAAAAAAGTAGTTTATAAATATTAAAAAACTCATGCAAAAAAAAAACAAATCAAGAGTAAACGAAGCAGGTAATTATACAAAACCTACTATGCGCAAAAGAATTTTTGAAGCAATAAAAGCTGGAACAAAAGGTGGCGCTGCTGGTCAATGGTCAGCTAGAAAAGCTCAAATGCTAGCAAAAAAATATAAAGCCAGAGGTGGTGGGTATCGTTAATGGCTTTAAAAAAATCCCAACGAAGTCTTAAGGCGTGGACAAAACAAAAATGGCGTACTAAATCAGGTAAAAAATCTAGCAAAACTGGTGAAAGATATTTACCAGAGCAAGCTATAAAAGATTTAACTTCTGCTGAATATGCTAGCACTACTGCTGCCAAAAGAAAAGACAAGAAAAAAGGTAAGCAGCACTCTAGGCAGCCTAAAAAAATAGCTAGCAAAACAAAATCATATAGAACATTTGCATAAAATGGAATCTTATTTACAAAAACATCCGATACTAGGTATCGCAACAAGCTTTGGAGGCTGTATATTGCCAATGATAGAAGTGCTGTCCCCTTTAATACAATTTTTTGGTATGATTATTGGTGTGTTAATTGGTATATTGACACTATTGTTAAAGTATAAAGAATGGAGAAATAATGGATTGGATTCAAAGTAATTGGACAGTTGTATTAGGAACTGTTGCTGTTATAGGTGGTGGTTTATATATTCCTTTTGTTAGAGGTTTTGTAATTACAGGTGTAAAAACAATGGTAAGTGAAAAAGTTTTAAAAAAAATTGCTTTACAGATTGTTGAAAAACTTGTTAAATCTAGCAAGAATAAACTCGATGATGTTTGGTTCGCAGAGTTTAAGAAAAAAATAAACGATTAGATTAAAAATATGACAAAACCTAGACCTTGGACTAGGGAAGAACAGCAAAAAGCTAAAGACTTAATTGAACAAGGCTTTACATATAAAGAAACTGCTGAAGTTTTAACTAAAGAATTTGGTCATAAACGGACATATAGCATGGTAAGAAGGCAAGTCCGTAATGGTAACGTTAAAGCCAATAAGACCATAAAAGACTTTAATAAAAACTATACAAACTTCTCTAATGAAAACTCTTCATCATCTTCGTTAACTGAAAAAAATAATTACGCTACGATAGAGGGTAATTTTAAAGAAAAAAAACCTCCAACGCTGGATGATTTGCTAGCAAAATTTGATATTAATAAAAGTGACTGGAAAGTAGAATCATTTAAAGTCAATCAATGGGATGTTTCTGCTAAAGAAGAAATAGATGGAAGGATAGTATGGAATACACATACTAATTATCAAGCTAGAGCTACTTTAATGCGAAAAACTCCTGTTATATGTGAGTTTCCATCAGTACAAGGCGCAAATACATCTCCATTAAGATTCAATGTTAAAACACCGAAAAGAAAATTAAAAGTAGATGTAATATTACCAGACTCTCAATGTGGATTTAAAAGAGACCTTGAAACAGGAAAGTTAACACCTCTACATGATTTAAGAGCAATTTCTATTGCTACTCAAATAATAAAAGATATAAACCCTGATAGAATAATAATGCTAGGTGATATGCTAGATTTGCCTGATTGGTCTACACATTTTGTACGTTCTCCTGAGTTTTATTTTACGACACAACCTAGCTTAGATTATGTAGCTTCATGGATTACAGAGTTAAGACCATATTGCAAGGAAATGGTATACATAGAAGGCAATCACGAAAAAAGAATGATTGATAGTATTGTGCAAAACACAATTCAAGCGTATGGTATAAAGCCTGCTAATGAACCAAAGTCTGCACCAATAATATCCGTACCTTATTTATTGGGACTAGATAAATTAGATGTACAATATGTTGGCAATTATCCTCATGGTGAGTTTTATATAAATAATAATTTAGTTTGCATACATGGTATAAAAGTAGGCGCACAAAGTGGACAAAGTGTTATGAAACTATTAAACTCTCCAAGAATTAGCATAATTCAAGGTCATGTACATAGACTAGAGATGGCGCATAAAACAGTATGGACACATGGAAAGCCAAAAATATATCAAGCAATATCTTGTGGAACTCTTTGTAGGATAGATGGAGTAGTTCCTGGTGGAGGAACTAGGTATAATTGGCAACAAGGGGTGGGAATTGTTGAATACACAGATGAAAATTTTCAAATAGATACTGTTGGAATCTATGAAGGTCGCTCAATTTATAGAGGTAAAGTATATGAATCTTAATTATGTATGTGTAAATTATTTAAATGCCTAACAGAAACGCTAAAGCTAGAAAGCAAGAAAGACGGAAAAAACGCAACGCTATCAAAGTCTATAAAAGGCAACTTAAAAATAAAAAAAAGAAAGATAAAAATGAAATACTTATATAGAGATATGAAAGAAATTATTGAAGATACTCTTAATAGGGTAGGACTTTATAATGAGCAAGCTAGCACAATGGTATTCAACACGGGGCTTGTAGAATCAAAGTATCGGGCTTTGATGCAATATCCTAGCAAAATAGCTCGTTCATTTTTTCAAGTAGAACCAAATACAGCTTTTGATATCTTTGATAATTATCTTAAATATCGTAAAGGGTTATGGTATGATGTCATTGAAGCTTGTGAGTTAGATGATAAATATAAAAATGAGATTCCTACAGTTCAAGACTGCGAAAGACTTTTGACTATTAATCTAGCTTTTGCTATATGTATGGCTAGACTTGTATACAGACGTGTGCCTTCGCCTTTGCCTAAATCAGACGATGTAGAAAGCCAAGCTGAATATTGGTTGAAACATTATAATGCAGGTGGTAAGGGAACTATTGATAAGTTTATAGAGGTTGTAGCTCCAGATATGCTAGCAAAATAGCTGCCAGCGCTGCTAACCAGCTAACGCTTCTTGAACTAGCTTTTCAAAATTCTCAGCGTCTCTATTTACCATTCTTTCTCTACAATCTTTAATACCACAAAAAGCAAATAGGTTTCTATCTCCTTTGCGTTCCTCATACTTAGGGTGTTTAGGACATACATAAACTATATCTTCAGGTCTTTTAAATACATTATCTTCTTTTTTTGTACCTATACCTACATATCCACCTTCCATTATTTTAACAACTTTATCCATCTTATGTACAAAATCAAAGTCTGCTTTCCATCCTCTGTCGTTATCACCTGTTAAAAAAGGTATTTTAGAGACTTTACCATACAATGTATCAAAGAACTCTATATTGGGATTATCTTTCCATATAGAGCGTATTAAAGACTTTCTCTTATTAGTTAGTGTATTTATACTAGGTAATACTTTACCTAGTTTTTTATTATACAAACCTTGTATGTCTGTATAAGGTATTTTTGCAGTAGCAGTAGCAGTAGCAGTAGCAGAGTTATGTTTAGCTAATGGCTTTTGTATGGCTACCCCATTATTCCATCTTTTTTCAGCACCTTTTTTGCCTGCGTCACTCATCTTTTGTTTTCTATCTAACTGTTCAGAGCGAACAGATTCCATCCTTGGGTTATAATATTTACCATCATGCTCTTGAAAGCAATTTAATACATTTTGAATTGCGCTGTCAAAGTCGTCAGGGTTTCCACACAGTCTTTTGAGTTTACTTGTATCACTCGGTATTCCTTTCTCAATCCAAGCGTATGCTAGCAAGGTTATATAAATACCTCGCTCTTCCATTGTCATTAATTGAACATTAATATCAGCTAAAAAATCTCTTGCGTAAAATTGAAACGCAGGACTTTTATTTTCCTTTTTCTTCGATAACATTGATTACATCCTCATGTTTTACTATTACATATTGTTTGTTTTTACCATACCTATTTATATGTACAAACAATTCTCCTTTCTTACCACTAAAAGAGACAATTTCTCCGTAAGAATATTCTTTCTCACCTTGATTATCCATTCCTGATGCGAATGTAATTTTGTCTCCACAAAGTAGTGTCTTGCCATTGTATGTCATGCTTTTTTGTATTTTTTAATTACATTAAGTCGTTTTTTATTAACATTGTTTACATAACGACCTAAAGATATTAAATCCTTTGTATTTTCATTTGGCTCTGCATTTTTACGAGATAATCTTTTTAATTCTATGCACATCTCTTCTAGTAATTTGCAAACTTGTGTCATTGTTTTTGATTGCATTATTGTGTCATCAAGATTTACTTTCATTTTCTTTCTCCTTTTTAATGAATACTTTACTTATTGTTGTTATGGCTCTTAAATTGCCAATTTTTTTATTCTGCCAAGCTTTAACTATACTTACTATGTACATTAAAGCTTCGTTCATTTGAATGTTTGAACTTGTTTGTTCTTCTAGTTTTTCCTCTAATTGTTTTTTAGTCATGCGTTTTTTAATTTAATGTATTCTACATAATCTTCAAAGTTAATAACAACCAAAGGTTGCTCTCTATCTTGAACAAGTACTTGAGCTTGTATAACGTTTTCTTTAGGCTTAATATAGTTTGCTAGTTTTCTTCTTCCTTTTACCTGCAAATATATATCGTTATCTAGCTTAACTTCGTTTATTTTTGATATAACAATATCTACTTCGTCATCTAATCCCATGCTAGCACCAGAAGAACCCCAGGTTCTTTTTGATTCTACGCTGCGCTCTGCTAGCATACCTACAATCTTGCGTTCAATTCTATTGCCTTTTTGCTTTTGTTGTCTTCCCATTATCTGTTACTCCTTCCATAAGTTTTTTTAGTTTTTGCTTCATATCATTTATAAACATCTCTTTTTGTGAAAGTGCATTGTGACTTGTAAACTTTCTGTTTCTCATGTACGTTTTTCTTTTCATTATTAACTCTCCTTTTTTAATTTGTCATGCAATCTTTGCAAATAAACACACAAATCCATTGCTTCTTCTAAAGCTTCTTCTACCCATTTAATATTGGGTTTTTTTACTTGGTCTATTGTATTTCCATGTTTTTTACTAGAAGTAATACTACGAACTATAAATTTCTTTACAAGTTCTTTTACTGTTTTATCTTTAAAATTAATATCTGCCATTGTTATTCCTTTTTAAATTATTAGGGGTGAGTGCGCCAACACTTTTCACTTTTTAAATTACCAACCAATTATAGCCTCGACTCCTCAAACACTCTAACCAATTAGTTAATTAAAAGCAATCACCCCTAATTGTTTTACGATTTAAACATTGTCATTTGTTTTGGGTCAAGCACTCGCCAATAAGCAATAGCTAGAGCCTCTTGCTTTCCAAAACCTCTATCAACTTTAAATGCATTAGATTTAAACTCTTTGTAACTAGCCATGTATCTACGCTTTGTATCTTTGTCGTGTACCATTAGCTTGCTAGCTCCAAGTTTTTCAGCATCTAAAATACTCCTTTCATCAAATGCAATCGCAGGTGGTTTTCTTAAGAAATGCTTACTTGAGTTTACTCTCTTGTGAAATGTATCATCAATAACAACACCAATAACATTTCCTGTTGTAGAGTAAACAGCATGTTGAACAATCTCTTTGCTTTTTTTATTCATCGAATAAATCCTGAATATGCTCTTCTAAAACATTTTCTATCTTTTTTGGTTCAGGGTTTTTATTTTCTTGCTTGCTTGAAGGTTCTATTACAATCCTGTAATTTTGCTCTAAGTCAGCAAAGTGTGCGTTCTTACCATCTTGTTTGCTAGCTAACCAAGCTAAGTAACCATCAGCAATATCTTTCCATGCTGTACCTTTGTGCTTGCCGAAAGTAATCTCATTCTCCCTTTCAACACTCCAATCAATATTATCGTATTGAGAAGCATCAAATGGTGGCTTGTCGCTTACTTGACTAACGTTGTCATTTTGTTTTGTGGAAGGGGTACTGTTTTGATTTATTATAGCGTTAGCAACTTCATCTGCCGAAGCTATGCTAGCATCTGTTGAGAAACCTGCAAATGCAAGCGCTCTACCAACTGCACTCGTTTCTGCGTTTTCAAGTGCGCTAGTTTTGTTTATTAAACTAGAACCGATAATCTCTTCAGCATGTCCTGTGTAGGTATTGCTGTGACTAACCAATCCTTCGCTCATTTCAACAAGCGTTAACGTTGCTTTTACTCTTACTGTTCCACTATCTGATTCTGCAATTTCTGTTATAATAGAACAACTTCCCTTGTAATCATTGTGAAGTTCTGTTATTCTTTCGTTAACAGTTGCATATTGTTTTCCATGTATATCTACAGGCATAACAACTCCTTTCTCTTTTTATCTGTTTAATCTAAAGTAATATTACCATTATTAATAGTAAGACTTCCTTTGGAACTCCATTCTGTTTCATTTTCAAAATAATAAAGCATCATGTGTTTTACTTGCGAACTTAATGACCTCGATTCTTTTCTTGCTAACATATCTAAACGATAATGCATACTTTCATTTATATATACAGCAACTAATTTATTATTCTTCGCCCATTTATCTTCTTTTTTACTCATCTTTTCTCCTTTTTTTACTGTTTAAAAATAAAGGCGCAAGGAGAGACAACAAGGAAACAATAAAAACCTTGCGATTTTAGTAACCAATAAACTAAAATAACTTGCGCCTAATGTTAATTATTCTCCGTAATAAACTTCCCCTACAACATTGCGAATACATTCATCACAATCAGGGTTTTCGTAAAGCAAACTGCCACATTTATCACATATTTTTTTTGGAATAGGTTTTTCTTTTTCAGTTTTAAACTTAAAAGGAATTCCTTTTCTTTCAAGATATGATATTATTTTTATTTTATTAATTTTTCCGACTGAATCTTTTTTGAAGTTTACTGTTAATGTTTCCATTTGTTATTACCTCAGTTTCAGGTGATATGTGTTGAGTTACATCTCTAACAGATGTACGTTCGCCCATTTTATCTGTGAGCTGTACATTTTTATAAATAACTTTAGAACTGCCAAGTCCGTTAGAAATAAGAATTCCTTTTGTGTTTATGCTTGGAATAAAAAACTCTTGAAAGTTTTTTAGTTCACATAGTTTAGTATTGCGTTTCATAACGTATTACCTTTTAATTTATTAAAGTATTGTATTATATGCAAGAAATATTTGTTTTTTTGTAATTAATACTTTGCATACTTGTTAATTATGGATATAAATTCTAATATCTGTCAAAGTTCACATCCTCTCCTTTCTCAATGTCGAACTAGAGGGTGTTAGTTTTTTGCTAGCACCCTCATCCTCTTTAAATACTAAGCTACCATTTCGCTTGCTTTAGACATTGTAACTTCGTCTTTTTTATCCCAAGTATCAACGTGTTTCCATTCTCGAACATACTGCACAACAGCTGTATTGCACTCTATTCTCAAGAAGTCTACTTGCTTGGATATGTCTGTTCCTTCTAAAATAGCTTTATCTGTTAAGGTTTCTGCTTTTAAACGATATTGATTCATTAGTTCATGTTTTGCTTTTTCTTGCGCTTTTCCTATGTCTTTTCTTTTTTTAACAAAGTCATCTACACCTACAATCAAGTCTATCAACTGTAGCTCTAAAGTACCTACTCCATTAGAGTAGTATGTGCTAAAATCTCCTTGATTGACCTTTGTTTTTACCATGCTAGCAATATTTGTATCATGCATCCAATCAAGGTCGCCTGCTGTTAAAGCTTTAAAAAGCGTTTTATTACCCTCTATGTCAGTCGGTGTTATATCTCTACATGCTCTTTCCATCTGCCTGTTAAAAGAATTAACTATATCATCAACACGTTCTTTAAGATACTTTTTTTGTATTTGTGTAAGGGGTTTTATTGTATTAGTCATTAGATTTCTCCTTTTTCTTCTAATATTACTTCATTTATAATATCATGCATTTGTTCGTAAGCGTAGTCTAATTTGCTATTCATTTCAATGGATGTAACAACTTTATTCCATAAATTTTCGTCTGTTTCTTCATCGTACATTTCATGCCCAATCCAATCTATAATAATATTATCATCCAATTCATAATTATCAGTTAAAATTCTTATAACCTGTGATACTTTCATTGTTTTTTTCCTTTAGTTTAATACTCGTTTGGTAAAAAGATATGTACAGCATCTCCACTTGTATAATCTTTTGCTATCCATATCTTATGTTCGTGAAATTTAAGCGTAATCATATCCCCACATGATTCAAAGTATTTAAGTTTGTTATCACTTAACTCGATTACTTTTTCTCTAAATAGAGATATTAGTGAATCTAGCGCATCATGATAACTATCCCAATAATTATGGTCATCGCTAATTTTTGCTAGCAAACTATCAACTCCTTGGGTTATTCTTACTATTGGTTGAATACCAAATTGCTTCGCATAATTTGTTACATTTATAAAATAACCTTCATTTTCCATTTCTTGCGCCGTTACTCCTTTTATAATAAAAGGTTCATTTTCTTTTGTTGCTGTCAAGTTCATTTAGTCTCTCCTTTATTTTTTTAATATCTTTAGTATTAGTAACAGCTTGCTCTGTTAGTTGTTTTAATAATTTTGATTGTGAATCAAATATTTCAGTAATTTTATTAATTACATTTTCAGTCATTACGCTTCTGCTCCTTTATTTTTATGTGTTTTCATCATCATTTCAATCTCGTTTTTTGTAGGAATGTTTGAATCATCATCAAATTTAGGAATTATTTGAGCTGAAGTAGTTATCGCATTACCTTTTTCTTTTACTATTTTAAAAATAATGCTTTCAGATTCGTCAATAATACCTATCTGCCTAGCCATGTTATCTGTAAGTTTCTGAAAACCTATTTGTGCTTGTATTTCTCCTTCTTTTGCTCTTTTTCCCATTGTAGCATTATCTGAAAATATATGCCAAAATATCGACAACAATTTAATTTTATGCTTTTTTTCTTCAGTTGATGTTTCAATTATTGCACCTACTATATTACTAAAACAAGTCATATCATTTGCATAATCATAAGCCATTTCTAGCATCGTTTCTCTTTTTTTATCTGTCATGGTAGCTCCTAATCTACTTTTGGGTATTGTGTTTTAATATAATTCATTTTTCATTTCATATCAAAATGTAATTATATTATAACCAATCCCATGTTTTACCATCCCTTTTCTCTACTAGGTCTGATATTGCTTTTTCGAAGTAATCTAAAGTTTTCTTTTCATCGGTTACAATTTCTTGTTCTATAACATAGTTAAAACCAAGCTCTTTCCGTATTTCATTACACATCTGTACTTGCGTTCCAAGCGAAGAATCTGATTTCCATCTTTTTTCAAGAATTCCAAATACTAAATTTCTAAATAATCCTGTCAATCCTATGCTAAGTACACGCTGTATATCTAATTTCTGCCCACTATCTTTTATTTTTATCGCTGTACATACTTCATCTAAGTCCAAGCTTCCTCTGTAACCACTTGCATCGACTCCCCATACCTCTACAGAGTAACCCATTTTAGTAAGCAAATCACTTAAGAACGCTCCTGCACTTACAATCTTAGCAAAGCTCTGCTCATTATTGCCACAAGATAATCCAAAATTAATTGCTATTTTTATGTTTCTCGACTTGCTTTTACGCTTAGTTACTACCCAAGGTGTGTCAGAATTTGCTAGAAATCTGTCAATATCTATTTCATCCCCATCATCTGTATATCTACGTTTACGTTTACATGACAAGCCTTTACCTGCATATTTTGATACTTTTAATTTACGTTCTAGCATATTTCTAATTTTCTTATAGTGTCGTATAAGACTTGGTGAAGTACGCCCTTGGTTAAGTGCTAGCATGTGAGTATCATAATTATCGAAATGACTTCCGTATGTCCATTCATGATTGAATCTTTGCTCAGTTTTGCTATGCTCCCATCCATTACGCTTTATTTCAGCTTGCATGTGTTTGAGTGATTCAAATTGTAATGTTTCGTATTTTCTGTCCATATTAACCTCTATATACTTGTTTAAGTGAATTAAGAGCAACTTTGTCTTTTTCTTCTTCAGTCCAAGCGACTGTTATCCTGTCTAAGTACCATTTTCTTGACTTGCCTGCCTTTGCCCATATTTGAGCATCTGCAAACCTTCTTGTGCTTATAATACGTTCATGAAGATGTTCTTTTTGTGCATTTTCTCTAAGCTCCCATAACATATCTGCCCACTTTTTATCCTCTTCACCGATAAGCGCTAACTCTAATCCTTTATCATAATCAACGAATATGGTAGTGTCTCCTAGTCTGTCTAAAGTAGCTGAATCCTGTTGTCCTCTGCCACTATATGTAAAGTCTTGTCCGTCACCAAAGGTATTCATACAGCTAGCATCATAATATTTATCATGTTTCCAAGCTATTGGATTTTCTGTTCTATTCGGTACAGCTATATATCCTTGTCCATCTAACATAGCATTTCTAATTAGTCCTGCATTACCATCCATAGCGTCTGCTTCATCCCATAAATTTAGTCCACCATTTTCAAACTTATCCACAACAAGTCCTGTATGATATTTACCATGCGCATCCATCTTACCGAGTAATTGTGCCTCACTTAACCCTGCTGAACATCCAATATACTGGAAAGTTGTGCTAGCTTGTAAGTCTTCTGTATTAGCAAGAACATCCCAGACCTGTTTTACAAGTGTGCTTTTACCTGTTCCTGCATGACCGACCAAGCATACATTCTTTTTATAGAATAACGCTTCGAACACATCCTCAAACGCAGGGTGTCTTATTTTATCGTCTTCCAAATGAATTGTTGGCTTGCCCTTGATTTCTATGCTCTGAGGTCGCAAGCTATCTTGTGCCTGTTCAAGTTCAGTCGCTACTTGGTCTTGCATAATTTTCATGCTAGTCTGCACTTTGCTTTCTAACTTGTTTTCAAGATGCTTTACAATCATATCTTCGATACTACCATTTTGAATAGCACTTGGTGTCTTGTTCGGGCTTGTGCTAGCAGGGTGCGCAGCAGGAGGATTTTCAGGAGGTGTTGTTTTCGATTCATCAGGGGTTACACCACTAATTAAATAGTCCATTCTCTGCCCATTGGAACAACTTTGTACCCATGAGGATTTAATACCTTTGGCTTTACATTTCTCAATACACTTGAGCTTTAGCTCTCTAGTCGTAAAATCGTATACTTCATCTTGTGTATAAGTATGGGGATTCATATAATTTCTCCTTGGTTATTGGTTTTTGAATTGTGGTTATATTTATCATACTTTCATTTATTCAAGTATGCTAAACATAATCCTACCATAGTGTTGTATTTAAATTTGCTAGCTTGAACGTACCATCCTTAATTTTCTCTTCGGTGCTTTTCGTGGTTTCATTTAAGAACATATTTCTATATTTACTTGTTGTTCTTGAATAGTTCCAAGATTTACTGTCTAACGTTACAGTTCCATCATCATCAACAGTAGCAATTATTGTATCGTAACTTTGAAATACTTTTTTATTATTTAAATAATTTATAAATTGATTCTTAACAACGTTTCCATTATTACTTCTCATATGCTCTATAAATGCCTTCATTATTTATTCTCCTTATTTTCTTTTTCTTTTTGCCAATCCCTTCCCTTTTTAGGGAAATTTACTCTGTGGCTTTTCTTTTTTAATTTAGATTTTTTATTATTAAAATAATTCTTTAAACTGTTACTCATTGTGATTTAACTAATAATTTTATTCTTGTCGGTATAACTACTGTGTCGTTGCAATGATTACAGCACCTGCCTTTTTTAACAGGTTCAGCGTTATGACCATCATCCCATGTAAATTCACCGATAATAGTTCGAGGTATTACATCTTTACAAATAGCGCACTTATATTTATTTTTTATTAAAGTCATAAGATTGTCTCCTTAAAATATATTTTAATGTAAATCTAATTTTCATTATATCCGTAAAATCACAATCTGAACCATGAGCTAATGCTCCTTCAATTTCACCAAGTTTATCTATAGATTCTTCAAGTCTTTTAATTTCTGTTTTACTCATTAAACTGTCTCCTTAAAATAAAATTAATTAATATGCTTACCAAATATATTGATAAACCGATTAGACTACTTGCTAGCATAAACAATGCTACAAATAATACCATGTCAATCATTATGCTGATTGTATGCTGAGTGTTTTTTCTCATTATTTATTTTCCTTATTAATAGTTTTAATTTTGAAGTATCTTGGTTTTGTTATCTTAAGTCCGAATTGATACTCTTTATTGCCGATGTTTATAACTCCCAAATATCCATGCGTTAATTTGTAAACTCTTATAAATCTATTTCTTAACCAAGTCATGTTTAATCATTCCATTCTATTGCATTTAAAAACTTTCTCATATCATCAAGTACAATTCTTTTTTCTAAGTCACCTAAATCTTGCATTTTCATATCAAAATTTCTTTTAGCTATAATATCCGATAAGCTATTAAAAACTTCCTCAGATTCTTTTCGCTCTTTTTCTTTGATGATTTTATTTTGATTTTTAAATCTTGACATTAAATTTCTCTTTTAGTTTGTCGCTTAAATTAGCTTCGTTCTCTCTGCTAGCTTTTTCAATCATAGCTGAACCTATATAGTAAAGCTTTCCTCTCTGCTTCATTCTTCTATTGACGCTAGAAACGAAACTGTTAGCCTTCTTCTTGCTTTTAAATTTATTGTGAGGGGATAAAGCGAAAGCCTCTTCACCTGTCAACTTCACCGAGGTAAAGGTGGTCGGCTCTCCAAGTTCATCTTTTATCGTTTTGTTTTCGTAGGTTATCATATTTCCTCATTTTTATATGGTTTAATTAAGTAGTCACTACGTTCCTACTTAATATAAACCTTAAAAATGTGGTATAATGATATATCCTACAAATAAAACAATTAAAAGGTAATAAAAGAAATAAAATAGGTTAGAAACAAAACCGATACCAAAACCATAGCCAAAACCATAGCCAAAACTAAAGACAAGGCTTTTATCTTATGCGTTCTAGTTCGGCTTAATTTGGGTACGTTTTGAGGTTTTATTATAGTTTTTGGGGTTATGGGTTCAGGCTTGGTTATTTGTGTATTGTTTTAACGCTTGTTTTGGGGGTTTTATGGGGTTTTCTAGCTCGGAGGGTATATTGCCTTTACCTAGAATAAAAAAAGGCTATAAACGTACATTTTGAGCAAAAAAAAACCCCACGAACTTAATCGCAGGGTTTTCTTTGAGGATAGTTAGACTATCTATCTACATGAACCTATCATATGCATCGGTCTCACAATCCCAATGGGGTTGCTCATCGCATAGTTCAGTAAGATATAAAGCTAGCACAGCTTCCTCATCCTTCGGTAATTGGTTACAGTACTCAGCCAAGCCAAGGTCAAGATTCGGTAACTCATCAAGACTAAAGCCAAAGTCAGCCTCGAAGTCTTCTATTATTGCAAGTGATTCGGTGCTAGCATTTTTAATTGATATAGTGGTGTTGTTGTCTTCTATTGTTATATTATTGTTTACTGTAGGCATTTTGCCTCCTGTTGTTTATTGGTTTTTTCATAGCGTTTTGCTATGCTATATATTAAGGATATAAAGAGTGGTTTGCTAGCATTAAAAAAAAATAAGGAATGGGAGCGAAAGCGAATAGAGCGTTTTACCGAGGGGAAAAAAGTCAGGTCAACGAGAATCTCATACGTGAAACCGAAAATAATGGGGTGCCGCTCCTAGTATAGTACCCACCATAAAAATTTTGCACTATTTTTACAAAAGGGATAGGGTGTGCATTAGGGTCCCTATTAGGGTAGCCATACAAAAGCTAATAGCTTTCTATAGCTCTGCCTGTAGTAAATCTTAGGTTTATAAGAGATAGTATAGGTTTATAATAATAAAAAAAAGGTTTACTTATATAGTTTATAAACCTTAGGTTTAATCACCTAAACACATAAGAAAGGAAACATTATGGCTTACGAACAAAAGGATATGACTGGTAGCATTTTTGCTAACCAAGGTAAGAGTAAAGAAACGCAGCCAGATTATACTGGTACGTTAAAAATAAAAGGCGTAGAATATAGCGTAGCAGGTTGGAAGAAAACAGCTAAGTCTGGTTTAGACTATGTTAGCTACAAGGTAGAAGAAAAAGAAGACAAAGCACCTTTTTAAATTGAAAGCAACCTGCAAAGGTAAGGAGTTTGAAATATATGAAATCAATGAAGCAGACTCTGTTGGAATTAAAGCAATCGAAAACTGGCGTAACGCAGAGATTGGCGATTGGATATGCACTCACGATAATATACTTGTTAGAGTTATTGGAAGGCGTATCAACAAGCTTAAAGGGAAGCGTAAACCGATTACTTTTATTCGTACAGGTTTTGGAGAAACCCCAACATATTATAAAAAAATCTATGCCAAAGAACAAAAGTGCTGGACAGGAGACGACCTCGTCTATAAGCAGTATGTTCGAAATGTCCCAGCAACTGTACTCCAAAAACAGTTCGCAGACTATATCTCCGAATATGGTCAAGTGGACAAGAACAACAAGTTCGACACAGCCTCAATCGTTGATGCTTACACACACGCTTTCAGCGACAACAATCCCAAACAAGCGCTTAGAAGAGGTGTTAGAATTTTACGAAAAAAACATATCATTGATAGGATTAGCATGAATATGCGTGAAAAGCTAGTTGAACATGGTATGGATGATGATTGGGTAGCTAGTCAATATCGTGAGTTTGTTAACGATGCACCACCAAATGCAAAATTAAATGCACTCAATAGAATATCTGATTTGCTTGGGCATACGAAAAGAGAAAAAGAAGAAAAGACACAAAATATTATTATGATATCAGATGGAGATAAGAAACTATTAGCTGAAGCTAGACAAAAACTTTCCGATAAAGATATTGGTAGACTA
>Ga0206126_10000876_pt1 | contig 39370 bp, 39 predicted proteins | sample Helgoland_Spring_5_FD_148621 | JGI IMG/M metagenome (GOLD analysis project Ga0206126, IMG submission 148621) | Pelagic subsurface seawater microbial communities from Kabeltonne, Helgoland, North Sea - Helgoland_Spring_Bloom_20160412_1 | ecosystem: Environmental > Aquatic > Marine > Epipelagic ...
TAAGCCCCTGATCAGGAATATAATAATATAAGCTTTCTGCAGATACTGCCTGCCCTGTTTCAGCCTCAGCATCTAAAACCAAACCATAGCCTAATTCTTCCAACAGTAACATCTCAAAACGCCTTAATACAGGCTGAAGTATTTCTGAGGTGGACAGCTGTGTCATTAATTGGCGATAAAATTCATAGAGTGACTGGTGCGGGTCGTTTTGATGCAGTAATTTATACAGCAATTCATTGATATAAAGACCCACAAATAGTGATTCTTGCTTCAGAAAAACCGGTGCTTGAATAGGATCGGCTTGAGTCAGAGTTTTTAATTCACCGCGCCCCTGCCACTGAAAATGATGCTCGGAATAAGGGAAAAGGGTTTTGGCGATGCCTTTTTTATTGGGCTTGCGAAAGCCTTTGGCAACACAGCGGAGACGACCATGATTGAGGGTAAAAATATCCACCAGCAAACTGGTTTCTCGGTAAGGAATAGTATGAAGAATAAATCCGGGTTCCGACTCAACTCGCATAGCGCGTTACTCGTCTGTGTAGCCCAAGCTACGGAGTGCTCTTTCATCGTCAGACCAACCACTTCGCACCTTAACCCAGGTTTTCAGCATCACTTTAGAATCCAGTAATGATTCCATATCAGCGCGTGCCTGCTGACCTATTTTCTTAATTCGCTCACCCTTTGTGCCAATAATAATTTTCTTTTGGCCATCGCGTTCTACCAGAATAAGGGCGCTAATATGGGTAATTTTCTTTTCGACCCGAAATTCTTCAATTTCAACTGTCACCTGATAGGGTAATTCTGCACCCAGTTGGCGAGTAATTTTTTCTCGGACAATTTCAGCAGCCAAAAATCGTTCGCTACGATCAGTAATTTGGTCATCTGAAAAGACATGGGTGTTTTCAGGGATATAGGTGTTAATCTTTTTCTCGAGAACATCTATATTGGTTTGACGCAGGGCTGATATGGGAATGTATTCTGCTGCCTCTATCTTGCCCCTTAAAAACTCCATATGAGGTAAAATGGCATCTTTGTCTTCGATCATATCCACTTTGTTAATCACTACGATAACCGGCGCTGGTGACTGGCTTAACTGGCGAGCCACATATTCATCCGCCTCACTCCACTCAAATCGATCTAAAACAAATACCACAATATCCACATCGGCAATCACACTAGAAGCAGAGCGATTCATAACACGATTAATCGCACGATCTTGATTAGTATGAATCCCCGGGGTGTCAACATAGATTGTTTGATAATTTTCTTCAGTTTTAATACCCAGCAAAGTGTGTCTTGTGGTCTGAGGTTTACGCGAAGTAATACACAGCTTTTGACCCAACAAATGATTAAGCAACGTGGACTTACCCACATTAGGTCGACCGACAATCGCAACATAGCCACAAAATTGTTCTACTGACATTAAATCTCCACCTCTAGGGTTGCTAAAAACTGCTCAGCAACCAACTGTTCTGCTTTGCGTCTGCTACTGGCTGTAGCGGTAAATTCTCTATCCAACAAATCTATCTTACAGCTGAGGGTGAATAATCGGCTATGAGCCTCACCGCCAGTTTCAACAACACGATACACCGGTAGTGCATGTCCACGTTGCTGAAGAAATTCTTGTAATGCAGTCTTGGGATCCTTAGTAGGCTTATTATCATCTGCAGTACCCAGCATATCTGTAAACCAGGCAAGCACACAGCGTCGCGCTTCATCCAAATTCGAATCGATATAGATAGCGCCAATCAGGGCCTCCACCGTATCTCCCAATATAGAATCACGGCGTTGCCCACCACTCTTCATTTCACCGCCACCTAATAATAACTGGGGGCCTAAATCCAGTTTTCTGGCTATCTCTGCCAGTGATTCAGCGCGAACAATTTGCGAGCGCATGCGGCTGAGGTCACCCTCGCGAGCGTCAGGAAACTGTTGATGAAGAAAGTCACTAATCACAAGACTCAATACAGAGTCACCTAAAAATTCAAGGCGTTCATTATTTTTGCTACCGAAACTGCGATGAGAGAGGGCTAGTGTTAATAGATCTACATCGCGAAACTGATAATCAAGTCGCTCTTGAAGTAATCTATTTGTGGCGTCCACTGTCATTACAGGTCACTTCCTATCATTGGATACTTCCGGCGCGATCAAAGCTAGGGAGACTGGCAAAGCTATCCCAAAACATCCAGCGCGCAAATGCCTTACCCACAATACGATCTGCAGGGACAGGACCCCACACGCGGCTATCACTAGAATTATCACGGTTATCGCCCATCATAAAATAATGACCCGCAGGAACCACTGTGGAGAAATTTAAACTCAGGCGTGTGGGTGACTGTCGCCTCTGTATAAGATGATCAACACCCGTTAAGTTTTCCGTCATTACCACCGATCTGGGTGCAGCAGGTTCTTGCAAATAAGCTGTTTGTGACATTTTTTCGCCATTCACAAACAGCTGACCCTTAATGAGATTAATTTTATCACCCGGCATGCCAACCACGCGCTTAATAAAGTAGCGATCCTGATGAGGCGGGAAAAACACCATCACATCACCACGCTCAGGTTCAGAAACATCAATGATCTTAGTGCGCAAAACTGGCAGTCTTACACCATAGATCCACTTATTCACTAAAATATAGTCGCCTACCTTAAGGGTGGGCACCATCGATTTCGAGGGAATTTGGAAAGGCTCAATCACGAAGGATCTTAAGACTAAAACGATACCTAATACGGGTGCCATAGAGGCTAAAAAGCCAATTAGCGTATCCTCACCACCCCTGATTGATTTGTTCAGCAACCAGCTTAGGCCGCACAACAAAAATAACAGGGTAAGAATTAGCTCAAAGTTAAAATCCATAATAAGGCTCTCCGTTTAATTGACCACTTAGGTCTTAAGCACTGCAAGAAATGCATCCTGCGGGATTTCAACACGACCCACCTGTTTCATGCGCTTTTTACCGGCTTTTTGCTTTTCCAATAACTTTTTCTTACGGGTTACGTCACCGCCATAACATTTTGCTGTTACGTTTTTACGCAGTGCCTTAACCGTTGTTCGTGCTACCACACTGCCGCCAATTGCCGCCTGAATAGCCACATCAAACATTTGCCGAGGAATAAGTTCTTTCATTTTATCAGCCAGATTACGGCCTTTTTGCGTCGCATGATCACGGTGAATAATTGCTGCCAATGCATCAACCTTATCGCCATTAATCAGGATATCAAGCTTAACTAGTGAAGCCAGCTGGAAACGGGTAAAGCTATAATCCAATGAAGCGAAGCCACGGCTGACCGACTTTAGCCGGTCAAAAAAGTCCATTACCACCTCACTCATCGGCAAATCATAACTCAATGAAACCTGACCACCGATGAACTGCATATCTTTTTGAATGCCACGCTTTTCAACACAGAGTGCGATTACATTACCTACATAATCTTTAGGCACTAATATGTTGGCTTCACAAATAGGCTCACGCATCTCTTCAATAGCCGCTGGATCGGGCAAATTAGAGGGATTAGAAATGTAGAGTGTATCACCCTTATTCGTGACAATTTCGTAGACCACGGTGGGTGCGGTGGTAATAAGATCGAGATCATATTCGCGTTCAAGACGCTCTTGAATAATCTCCATATGGAGCATACCCAAAAAACCACAACGGAAACCAAAGCCTAGTGCATCTGAACTCTCGGGTTCATAAAATAACGAAGCATCATTAACCGCTAATTTAGCCAGTGCCTCGCGAAAATCCTCAAAATCGTCCGAGTCTACTGGAAACATCCCAGCATAAACCTGCGGTTTAATTTTCTGAAAGCCCGGCAATGCCTCTGCATCAGAACTACTCATATGAGTGATGGTATCGCCCACAGGCGCACCCAAAATATCTTTAATACCAGCCACCATAAAGCCAACTTCACCGGCTTTAAGTAAACCCGTAGGGTTCCGCTTGGGCGTAAATACACCCACACTGTCTACCACATGGGATTTGCCAAGTGACTTGGCCATAATTTTGTCTTTAACCTGAAGCGTGCCCTGCATTACTCTCACCAAAGAGACAACACCCAAATAATTATCAAACCATGAATCAATAATTAAGGCCTGGAGTGGCGCATCGACATCGCCAACAGGTGGGGGTACCTTCAGTACTAATTCTTCAAGGATATCACTGATGCCATCACCAGTTTTAGCGCTACAGCGAACAGCTTCTGTAGCTTCGATACCAATAATATTTTCAATTTCATCGATAACTTTTTCAGGCTCTGCCTGAGGAAGATCCATCTTATTAAGGACTGGAATAACTTCTAAACCCTGAGAAATCGCGGTGTAACAGTTTGCTACCGACTGGGCTTCAACGCCCTGCGCCGCGTCAACAATCAGCAGTGCACCCTCACAGGCTGCAAGAGAACGTGAAACCTCGTAGGAAAAATCCACATGCCCAGGGGTATCAATAAAGTTTAACTGGTAGATTTTGCCGTCTTTGGCTTTAAAAGGCAAGGTAACGCTTTGACTTTTAATAGTGATACCACGCTCGCGCTCGATATCCATAGAATCAAGTACTTGAGCGGCCATTTCGCGCTCACTCAGGCCGCCACATAGCTGAATAAACCGATCAGCAATAGTGGATTTACCGTGGTCAATATGGGCAATAATTGAAAAATTTCTAATATGACTAAGATCGGACAATGTATTTTCTGCCAATAAAATTTGCGATCGCAATTTTAGCCTATTTCTCCTGTAGACGCTATCGATCAAAGCCTCTAATCGAAGTTTAAACAGCCCAATAGGCATGCTAATTATTCAATATGGATTGTTTTAAGAGTAGCTCAGTTTTAGAAACAAAAATGGATAGGCATAGTCCCATGCATTATAGGCCCAGAAAATAGCAAAATTAGACAGGAATCTAAGAAAAACTCACCGACTGCTGATGATTTTCATCAAATAAAACCGGATTGATTCTAGGGTCATTGCGTAGCTTGCGGTTGTAGCGACTGACTGCCCAACCACCCAAACCAAGGCCCAAACAGGCGCCAATCACACTACTGAAGTCACTTGAATCCATAAGCCAAAGTCCCATCAAACTCCCCAATAACGGCACCATATAAGCACCCAAAGAGCCCAGCACAACCACATCTTCAGGTATAGCAATGGTTACCTGCTGTCCGACCTGATAAGACTGATTCTGAGACTGCTGTCTAACCACCCGAATGCGATTAGTTCTGCCGGATAGCTTTGATAGCACAGCGGTACCACAGCCCTTTTGCGCCGAACAGGTTTCACAGGCAGACTTTTGCACTGCCTCAACCCAGAGGGCGTCTGACTCAACGGAGGTTACTGTCGCTGTTTCGAGGATCATTGTTATGCCTTAGCATTCACTTTGGTATTAAAGGTGGATACGTGGGTAACCGCCACTGCGATTCACTCATCTTTTGCAAGAATTGTAAGCCAGTGGAAACTCGCAACCTATTGGTTGCTAATATTATCACCTATCTCAGTGGAAAGCTTAACTGGCACCAAAGAACTATGCGGTTGATTACGCACAATTTCATTTAAATAATTACGCATACGCTGGTGATTAAGCGCTTCTATATCAGCAGAGGTCAGCTTGATTATTTTCAGCGGCTGCGGAGACAAATTAATATTACCAACGGCGTTCACGGTACGCGCTTGAACATTAGGTTGAAAACCAGAGGGATACTGTGAGGCTGGACCCTTGACTTGATCTTCTAGCTGGCTGGCAAATAAATCAGTGCCTGTTCCCTGCTGCTGGGATGGCTCCAGCTGATTTAACTGCTGAACACCTATGATAGCAACAAAAGCAATGCTAGCGGCTATAGCAAAGCGACCCATTGAATAAAGCTTTGATTTCGCTGTCGACGAGAATGTTGTGGCATAGGTGGGTTCTTCGGCAATAGCAGAAGAGACGGACTGCGAAATATCCACACCCGCAAGCGGCGTATCTGCCATTGCTTGGGAGGCTGAATGGTATCTTGACCACTTACTGGCAACTGATTGATCTTGATTCGCATGATCGGCGTCGAGCTGCTTTAAAATACGATGCAACTCAATTTCGCTGGCTTCACCATCGCCAAGAGCAGACACTGATTCTAAAAGGCGCTTTTCACTTTCACTCATACAGATTCCTCAAAGTTATAACCCATTGTTAAACACTTAAAGTATGTAATCCTACTTAATATGACTGCGAAAACTGAAAAAGGTTCAAACCTATTTGTTTTCATCAGATTCACCTGAAACATGCTTATCGATAAATTCACGCGCTCTAAAAATACGCGACCTTACCGTTCCCACTGGGCAACGCATAACTGCTGCAATTTCTTCATAGCTCATTCCCTCAAATTCACGCAACGTGAGGGCAGTACGAAGATCTTCAGGTAATTGACTAAGGGAATCTTGAATAACCTGCGATAACTCCTGAGTCATTATAAAATCTTCAGGCGAGGCTTCATCAATAAGCTTTTCATTATCAGCAAATTGCTCAGCATCTGCGACATCGATATCGGTACTAGATGGGCGGCGACTTTTTGAAACTAAATAATTTTTGGCTGTATTGATGGCAATTCTGTATAGCCAGGTATAAAACTGGCTATCGCCACGAAATTTTGGCAGTGCACGGTAGGCTTTTATAAAGGCTTCTTGGGTAACATCCGCTACCTCATCGGTATCACGCACAAAACGCGAAACAATCGCCTGTAATTTGTATTGGTATTTTAATACAAGAAGGTCAAACGCCCTTTTATCACCTTTTTGAACACGCAACACAAGTTGGTGATCTGTTGGCTCAGTTTTGGGTTCCTTCATGAATAAATCCAATTATTAAATAGACATTTGCCAGCGAAAATTCTGTATCTGGGTATTTTATAGCTGACATAAAAGTGTCTAGGCTAAATATGACAGTTTTATTCTAATTTAGCGTAGTCACCTGTAATCGCATACTATATCATCACCACAGTTTTATTATATGCGGTTTATTGATGAAGAGAAAAAATCTCTACGATGTACTAGTTATAGGCAGTGGCGCTGCCGGCCTAACACTGGCATTGCAACTAGATAAAAAACTCAGAGTCGCACTGATTAGCAAATCAACACTAAAGGGTGGAGCCTCATGGCTTGCTCAGGGTGGAATTGCTGCGGTGTTTGATAAAGATGATAGCGCTGAAGCTCATATCGAGGATACCTTGATTGCCGGTGCAGGTCTCTGTCATCAGGATAGTGTGCGCTATGTGGTTGAAAATGGCCCCTCTGCTGTTACCTGGCTAATCAACCAGGGGGTGGACTTCACTCTCGATTCAGATCAGGTTCACTACCATTTAACTCAGGAAGGCGGACACAGTCACCGACGTATTTTGCATTCTGCAGATGCTACAGGCAAAGCGGTTACCAGCACCCTAGTTGAACAGGTGATTGCCAGAGAAAATATCGAGATCTATGAACATCATTGCGCGGTCGATCTGGTGACTCAGACTGATGATGCAGGCAAGCCTAGATGTAGCGGCGCTTACCTGCTAGATATTGAAACCTCTGAGGTGTCTCTTTTTCAGGCAAAAACTGTAGTTTTAGCCTCTGGCGGAGCCAGTAAAGCCTATCTATATACCAGCAACCCAGACGGAGCCAGTGGCGATGGATTGGCCATGGCTTGGCGACGAGGCTGTCGCGTTGCTAACCTAGAATTTAATCAATTTCACCCTACCTGCCTCTATCACCCCAAGGCTAAGTCATCATTAATAACCGAGGCTTTGCGTGGCGAAGGTGCGATATTAAAACTGCCTGATGGATCGCGCTTTATGGATAAATTTCATGCCAATGGCGAATTAGCGCCAAGGGATGTTGTTGCCCGAGCCATTGACTTTGAAATGAAACGTTTGGGCTGTGACTCTGTGTTTTTGGATATTAGCCATAAATCCGCTAAGTTTATTACTGAGCATTTCCCTACGGTCTATGAAAACTGCCTCAAATTTAATATAGATATCACCAAAGAACCTATCCCTGTGGTACCTGCGGCACATTACACCTGTGGCGGTGTTATGGTCGACAAACAGGGGCAAACAGACCTACAAAGCCTGTATGCCATTGGTGAAACCGCGTTTACTGGCCTGCATGGCGCTAACCGAATGGCCAGTAATTCCCTTTTGGAATGCCTGGTATATGCTCAGGCAGCCGCTAAGGATATTAATCAATCAATCGCCGAAATGACTCCACTTGAACCACTCAAAGATTGGGATGAATCAAGGGTCAGTAGCTCAGATGAAGATGTGGTTATTTCTCATAACTGGGATGAACTACGGCGGTTTATGTGGGATTACGTGGGCATTGTGCGAAACGATAAACGGCTACAGCGAGCCCAGCACCGCATCAAGCTATTACAAAATGAAATTCAGGAATTTTATGGCAATCATAAGATCACTCGCGACCTTCTTGAGCTGCGAAATCTTGCGACTGTTTCCGAGTTGATTATTGGCTGTGCTCAACAGCGTAAAGAGAGCCGTGGACTGCATTACACCACTGATTATCCCAATCTAGCAGCCACCGCAAAAGATACTATTATGCAGCCGATCAACTTTGCCGGTAACAGCCAAACTAAGACCGACTAGCGGTTTTAGACCAAGCAATAATTAGCTTTCTCAACCTAATATGCTGATCCTTAGACATTGAATCTGCAGGAATTACTTGGCTTATCTTTTTTTGATCGGCTGATAATAAATACAGAATAACTAGGGGCGCTGTTAAGAACTGTTGAGACTGTAAAGACACCGGTTGCTGATTGTAAAGCCAGCGATTAGTTTGCGGCGAATAAACCAAGGTATTGGGTTCAGATCGCCTAAAATCCTTAATAGTCACTGCTCCATAGATAATCACGAGCATTATAAAGAACAGTTTGATGGCAACAATAATCGGGCTAGCCCAGATCATTCCTACCACCAAGCAGACTAGACTGAGATCAAAAACCAGAATTGATTTGGCCGCCTTTATAACAAAACTATTGGGACCGCTTTCGACTCTCACAAATAATATCCACAATCCGTTGTGTATTGATATCCGCTGCCTGTTCGCCTCTTACAAGCCATAAAAATAATTGCTGATCTTCAAGCTCGAGTAATTCTTGAAATAACTGCTGATCAGTTTGGTCGAGTTGATCATAATGCTTTTCAACAAAGGGTTGTAACATCAGGTCTAGTTCCAGCATCCCTCTTCGACTAGCCCACATAAGGCGATTTTTTTCCATTGAAAATTCCTGAAATGCTATGAAATATTTTTGCGACTCTATCTGCTTACATTATAGGGAACTGAAACAAAATAGGCTAAACTATCTACCCTATAAGTTAGCACAGCCATATTGGGATAAAATCTATGAACGATGATTTACGCGGTCTTATCGAACTTCGCGGTGAAGACAGCCTAAAATTTTTACAGGGTCAGGTCACCTGTGATCTAAATACGCTTGAACCTGGCCAGGTGCTTGCCGGAAGTCATTGCACACCAAAGGGCCGAGTTATTTTTTTATTCTCTGCTCAACTCGTAGATGACAATCGTCTTATCCTTGAAACCCATCCCTCAGTTGTTAGCACAGCTTTGGCAAGCCTTAAGAAATATGCGGTATTTTTTAAAACTGAAATCGAAGATATTAGTGATCAGAGCGGTGACTTCCCATCATCACTGAATCGTTTTCAGCGCTTGCAGGCGGGTATTCCTGATATCACCCAAGCAACCACCGATTTATTTATTCCGCAAATGCTTAATCTTGATGCGCTAAACTTTATTAGCTTTAAAAAAGGCTGCTATACCGGCCAAGAGGTGGTGGCGCGCGCCCATTATTTAGGCACTGTAAAACGCAGATTGCACCGTCTTCTATTGCCACAGGGATACCTTCCGCAACCCGGAGAAGCCATTCATAATTTGGATAACAAGGCGCTTGGAACAGTGGTTAATGCGCAGATTTCTGAAAATCAGGTCGAGATGCTTGCCGTCTTATCTAGCTCGGCCATAGATTGCGATCAGATTATCATCAATGATCAGAAATTAGCGGTTAAATTTTTACCTCTGCCCTATCAAGTTGATTAGAGCCGTATTATGTCTGAATTATTAGACGCCATTAAACCGCTGCTCCCTCTTATAGCACTCTGTTCTCTTTTGGTTTTCTTGGTCAGCTTGGCGTCATTACCCTGGTTAGTCGCCAAAATACCTGAAGATTATTTTTTACATCGCAAACGAAAAAAAACACTGCCTTTAACAACAGCGGCTTTTGCTCGCTATTTGTTCATGCGGCTTGCTAGAAATTTAGTTGGGCTAATATTACTTTTGGGCGGTCTTTTAATGTTATTTATTCCCGGACAGGGCATCTTAACCATGGTGATGGGGCTTATTTTAATAGACTACCCTGGGAAATATTCTGTGGAAAAGGCAATCATAGGTTACCCCGCCGTGTTTAAAGGATTGAATTGGTTAAGAGCCAGAGCTCATAAGCCCCCACTAAGAAAACATGATAGCTAAAACCTTAAAAATCTAATTCCTCTTGAACGGTTTCTTTTAGCCTCGGTAGTCGCCAATCCACAGAATCTAATCCCACAGACTCAAGATAGTGATTAGCCTTTGAGAAATGCTCGCAGCCAAAGAAACCTCTGTAGGCTGATAGTGGTGAGGGATGAGCTGACTGAAGTATAAGGTGGCGCTCAGTATCTATCATTGATGCTTTCTTTTGCGCATAACTCCCCCACAGCATGAACACTACGCCCTGCCGATGATCATTGATTTGGTTAATTATGCTATCGGTAAGGGTTTCCCAACCTTTACCCTGATGCGCACCTGCCTGACCCTGTTCAACTGTCAGAGTAGCGTTTAACAGCAACACACCCTGCTCTGCCCAAGGTGTTAAGCAGCCGTGATTAGGCGGCTCTACTGCTAAGTCAGATTTTAATTCTTTATAGATATTAGCTAGCGAGGGCGGCACTTTTATATTAGGCATCACGGAAAAACACAGTCCATGGGCCTGGCCCGGGCCATGGTAGGGATCCTGGCCTAAAATCACCACCTTAACCTTATCAAAGGGGGTGCTGTTTAAAGCAGCAAACCATTGCGACTGCGGCGGATATATAACTGCGCCATGCTGTTGACGAGTGGCTAAAAATTCATGCAATGAGCGCATATAGTCTTTTTCAAGCTCATCACCTAGCCGCCTGTGCCACTGGGGATCTAGGGTTATTTGTGTAGGCTCACCCATCATCTTTTCCTGTTAAATTTTTTTGTCTGGCATGGTATAATAATCACCCTGTTTAACGCTTTCTATGTTTATTACCATCGAGCGCTAGAGTCTTCTACCAGCGGATGCCTTGGATGTAATTTTACAGACAAAATTTAGACTATTTTCAGGTCTATTTAAGCGCTAAACACGTAAGTTTGTTGCAAGTTTATCATCTCATGTGATTGTTTTAGGAAACTTAATGATTCAAGCATATTCAAACTCCGTTAAAAACGACCAACTTATTGCTCGCTGGCTTATCACCTGTGCTGTGGTTATTTTCGGAATGATCCTTCTTGGCGGCGTGACTCGACTAACCGACTCTGGCCTATCTATGGTGGAATGGAATCCATTAATGGGTATTATCCCTCCCCTTAGCCAAGCGGATTGGCAGGTTTTGTTTTTAAAATACCAACAGTTCCCAGAATACCAAAAAATCAATGTTGGCATGACCATGAGCGAATTTAAGTTCATTTTTATGTTCGAGTATCTGCATAGGGTACTGGGAAGATTGATTGGCCTAGTATTTTTTATTCCCTTTGTTTACTTTTTTGTGACCAAGCGAATTTCGCCACAGCTTTTACCCAAGTTGCTGTTAATGCTTATTTTAGGTGGCTGTCAGGGTCTTTTAGGTTGGTATATGGTTAAAAGCGGCTTGATAGATATTCCTCATGTTAGCCAATACCGATTGACTGCCCATTTGGGTTTAGCGGTATTGATTTATGGGTTTATTGTGTGGACTGCACTGGAACTTATAAACAAAACCTCAGGTCAGCCCCCTAAACTAGGTAAAGCTGCTATTTCCCTTAGCGCTCTTATATTTTTAATGACTCTAACCGGTGGTTTGGTGGCTGGTACTAAGGCAGGCTATGCTTATTCTACATGGCCACTCATGGGCGACAGTTTTGTGCCAGTGGGGCTGTATCAAATGAGCCCAGCTTGGCTTTCAGCCTTTGAAAACATCACCACCATTCAATTTAACCATCGTATGTTTGCCTATTTAATCGCTATACTTATGGTAGGTTTTTCTGTGGTTGCTTTGCGCTCTAACATCTCTCGCAAAGTTCGCGTAGGCATCTTTAGCATGCTGGCACTATTGGCAGTTCAAATTACCCTGGGCATTACCACTATACTCTTCCATGTGCCGGTAGCGACCGCCGCCGCACATCAGGTGGGTGCTGTTGCCCTTTTAACCGCAACATTATTTGTTAGCCATTCGCTACTTAATAGACATTAAATTTTTAATTCTGGAGATATCCAATGAAGACTTTATTAAACCTTACAGCTGCTATACTTTTTTCGAGCCTAGCCTCAATTAGTTTTGCGGGCGATGCAGCGGCCGGAAAGGCTAAATCTATGACCTGTGCAGGCTGTCATGGCAAAAGTGGCATTAGCAGTAATTCCATGTGGCCCAATCTAGCGGGGCAAAAGCAGGCTTATCTCGCCAGTGCACTGCAGATGTATCGAGACGGTCGTCGCAAGAATGCCATGATGTCGGCTATGGCGAAAAACCTAACTGATGCTGATATCGCTAACCTAGCGGCTTATTACAGCAGTCTTAAGTAGGTTGTGAACTAACCGCGGAGATCATTCTCCGCGGTTGTTTTTGTTTACTCAGGTCGCATGTGAGGGAATAGCAGAACGTCCCTGATAGATGGTGAATCAGTGAGCAACATCACAAGCCGATCAATTCCGATCCCCTCGCCCGCCGTTGGCGGCATCCCATATTCCAAGGCACGTATATAGTCAGCATCGAAATGCATGGCTTCGTTATCACCGGCATCCTTTTCGGCTACCTGATGCTTGAATCGGGCCACTTGATCTTCTGCATCATTCAGCTCTGAGAAACCATTGGCTAACTCACGACCACCAACAAAGAACTCAAAGCGATCAGTGACAAATGAGTCATCGTCATTACGTCTCGCCAATGGCGATACCTCGGTTGGGTAACGAGTGATAAACGTTGGTTGCTCTAATCGATGCTCAACAGTTTTTTCAAAAATTTCTATTTGAACCTTACCCAGTCCCCACTGATCTTTTAGCGGTATACCCAGATCTGAAGCAATCTTGCGTGCACTTTTTTCGTCACTCAATTGCTGTTCTGTAATATTTGGGTTGTAAGCTAAAATTGAATCAAACACAGATAGGCGATTAAAAGGTTCTGCGAAATCATAGGTGACCTGAGACTGAACATCGCCATTTTCATCCTTTACGGTATTAATGACTTTAGTTGAACCCAGTACCTGCTGTGAAAGCTTGCGCAGCATATCTTCAGTAAGATCCATAAGGTCGTTAAAGTCAGAATAGGCTTGATAAAACTCTAACATAGTAAATTCAGGATTATGTCTGGTAGATAGACCTTCATTTCTGAAGTTTCTGTTTATCTCATAGACTCTTTCAAAACCGCCCACCACAAGCCTTTTTAAATATAACTCTGGGGCAATACGCAGATACATTTCAATATCGAGGGCATTGTGATGGGTAACAAAAGGACGAGCCACTGCACCACCCGGAATGGTTTGTAGCATTGGCGTTTCCACTTCTAGATAGCCTGAACCATTGAGGTAACCGCGAATAAAATCTACAACTTTAGATCGAATAATAAAGGTGTCACGCACCTCTGGATTAACAATTAAATCCACATAACGCTGACGATAACGCATCTCTTGATCAGCTAAACCATGAAACTTATCAGGCAATGGACGCAGAGCTTTGGTCAATAACTGATATTCATCCATCTGCACATAAAGATCACCCTTACCTGACTTATGGAGTGCACCAATAACACCGACTATATCACCCAAATCTAAGGTCTTAGCAAAGGGTCGTGCTTCTTTTGTCACATAAAGCTGAATAGTACCCGAACTGTCTTGAATAACAATAAAGGCGCCTCGATTGCGAATCACCCGACCTGCAATACTGCTAGGTCGTGCAAGTTGCTCAAGCTCTTCTTTGGTGTTTTCCCCAAACTCAGCCTGAAGATCACCGGCCTTATCGGCTGGACGAAATGAATTAGGAAAGGCAACACCACCCTGCTCACGTAAGCTGGTTAATTTGGCTCTGCGCTCGGCAATTAACTTATTTTCGTCTTGTTGTTCAGTCATAATATTTTTTCACTGTTTAAGATAAAAACTACAGCCCCGCCTTAAGCGAAGCAACAATAAATTGGTCTAACTTTCCGTCTAAAACGGCTTGAGTATTTCTAGTCTCTAGACTGGTTCGTAGATCTTTAATTCGGGCATCGTCTAATACATAGGATCTAATTTGACTACCCCAACCAATATCAGACTTACCATCTTCAGTGGCCTGAGCCGCTTCCTGTCGCTTACGCAATTCCAACTCATACAAACGGGCACGTAACATTTGCCAACATTTGTCACGATTCTGATGCTGCGACCGCTGATTCTGACATTGTACAACGATACCCGTAGGTTCGTGGGTTAAACGTACTGCAGAATCTGTTTTATTCACATGCTGACCACCAGCACCGGATGCGCGATAGGTATCTGTACGCACCTCAGAAGGATTGATTTCAATATCAATGTTGTCGTCAATTTCAGGCGAAACATAGACAGCGGCAAACGAAGTATGCCTGCGATTACTTGAATCAAATGGAGATTTTCGTACTAACCTATGCACGCCAATTTCGGTTCGTAACCAACCAAAGGCATAGTCACCAGAAACCTGTATGGTGGCACTCTTAATGCCAGCAACATCTCCCGCCGAGCATTCAACCAACTCAGCTTTGAAGCCTTTATCATCGGCCCACCTCAGGTACATGCGCAATAGCATTTCTGCCCAGTCTTGGGCTTCGGTTCCACCCGAACCTGATTGGATATCAAGAAATGCACAGTTTTCATCCATCTCGCCTGAAAACATTCGACGAAATTCAAGGTTGGCGAGCTGGGTTTCCATACTATCAATATCAGTTTGGACGACGCCGAGCATGCCTTCATCCTTTTCCTCAACTGCCATATCGAGAATTTCGCGGGTATCGGCAATACCAGAATCTAGGTCTTCAATGGTTTTTACTACCACCTCTAGAGAGGATCTTTCACGACCTAATTCTTGGGCGCGATCAGGTTCGTTCCACACATCGGGTTCTGATAATTCTAGCTCTACCTCTGCGAGGCGATCTTTGCGATTGGCATAGTCAAAGATACCCCCGAAGAAGCTCGGTGCGCGCCTGAAGGTCATCGAGGCTGTTGTAGTAGGGGTTTACTTCCATGATGGTAGATCTATGCCATTAATTGAATGGCTGTATTCTACCTTAGCGCTGACTTCACACCAAGAAAAAATAGGGTTGAATAACAAGCCGCTAGGCTTCAATATAAAGATTAATCTGATCTTCATATCACTACTGTGCGAATTAACTAGATCCCGAACCCAAAAAGTCAAAGGTATTTCCCAACTCTAATGACCACTCATTTTTTCCGAAATAGGCTCAGCCAGAATTTTTTTGATCATTTCAAATCTTCAGGCAACCTTTTTTATAGCTCGGTAGTACCGCAACCCATCGATAACCCCGCCTGGGTTAGCTGTAACTTTGATCTAGCGGACAACCTGGGAATAAGTGCGGATGAACTGCAAGACCCCAGCAACCTTTTGCTGATGAGTGGTAGTCATTTTGATGATACGAATTCCATTTCACTGGTTTATTCGGGTCATCAGTTTGGCCAGTGGGCAGGTCAATTGGGTGACGGGCGCGCTATTACTCTTGGTGAGTTGCCTGTAGGTGAATCATCGGAGCTCTGGGATATCCAACTTAAGGGCGCAGGCAAAACACCCTACTCAAGGTTTGGCGATGGGCGTGCGGTTCTGCGCTCGAGTATCCGTGAGTATTTATGCTCTGAGGCCATGCATGGGCTGGGTATTGCGACGACAAGAGCGCTCTGCCTTACTACAGGTGAAACCGGCGTAGTTAGAGAAACTATCGAACCCGCGGCAATCGTCTGTCGAGTGGCGCGAAGTCATATTCGATTTGGTCATTTTGAGCATTTTCATTACAGTAATAATCCGCAGTCGGTTAAGCAGCTAGCCGACTACCTTATTGGGCGTCATTTTTCTGAATGGAGCGATAATCCAAAACGCTATTATCTTCTTCTGCAAAGCTGTGTTCTTAGTACCGCTAAAACGATTGCTCAATGGCAGTCGGTGGGCTTCTGTCATGGCGTTATGAATACCGACAATATGTCAATTCTTGGCGATACCATAGACTATGGCCCATTTGGTTTTTTAGACACCTACGATCCAGGTTTTATTTGTAACCATTCAGACCATCAGGGGCGCTATTCTTTTCAAAACCAACCCTCAGTCGCCCTGTGGAATTTAAATGCTTTAGCTACCTGCTTTAGCTCTTTACTAGATACCTCCGAGATTACCGATTGCCTGCAGCAGTATGAAAATGAATATTTAAGCCATTATCGTCAAATTATGGCCAAAAAATTGGGCTTACTGGAATATACACAATCAGATGAACAATTGATTAATCAATTATTAGTAATGATGGCCAATGATCGAGTAGATTACACCCTGTTCTTTCGCAAGCTCTGTGATTTCTCGGAACAGAATCAAAGTCTTAGAGATTACTTTATCGATCGCGATAAATTTGATCTCTGGTCTAAGGACTACCTACTGAGAGTGAAGGCACAAGACTTAGGCGATGAGCAACGGCAACAGGCCATGCAACAGGTTAATCCTGCCTATGTACTGCGTAACTATATGGCACAGGATGCTATTAAAGCCGCTGAAAATGGGGATTTTAGTGAAGTGGAGTTATTGCTGACTATCTTAAAAGACCCATTTGTTTCTCGCCCCGAGGCCGAAAAATATGCTGGACTTCCTCCAGATTGGGCCAGTGAAATAACGGTTAGCTGCTCATCTTAAAACTAACCAGAACTTTAACTAAGACAAAGCTTTTACTGTAAAATCGCCGAGTCTCATGGTTATAATGAGTTCTATCTTAAATGCCACTGGGAGTGGAATAAATTGAAGTTAACTAATGTCCTTTTTGCTTGGCTTTTAATTTTTTTCTGCCAGTCTGCCTATGCGGATATCTTTTGGTTTTTCCGAGAAAATGACGGCTCCACCAACTGGCAATATATTGCTAACTTTGTTGGCAACAGCCTTATTCTTGCTCTCGCCATTACAGCTATAAGACTGTATTTTACCCGTCGCCAAGCAAGACAATATAATAATGAGCTCGAAGCCATTCAGTCACAATTAGAACAGCGGGTTGAGGATCGAACTAAGACCCTAGATCAATCCAATAAACTATTAAAAGCTGAGGTGTCTGATCACAAAAAAACTTCAGGGCAACTTCAGCAATCAGAGGCTTACATCAATAGCATCTTGCAATCTATGCCCATGGTGCTGATTGGTTTGGATCAGAGCAATAAAGTCACTCAATGGAATAATCAGGCTGAAATAGTTAGCGGAGTTAAACTTGAAAAAGCACTGGGAGCAGATCTTTGGCAGACCTTTCCAGCTATTACTATCACCCCAAATCAGGTGAAGCAGGCACAGCAAGACAATAAGATTATTACCGTCAAATACAGTCAGCGGGGACAGTATCAGTTTGATATCACTATTTATCCACTGCAAAGAGAAAAAGAAACTGGCGTTGTTATCCTATTAGACGATGTCACCCAGCAAGCACAAAATGAAAATATGCTTATCCAGAGAGATAAGATGTCTGCTATCGGTGAGATGGCTTCAGTTATGGCTCAGGATATTAATAAACCCCTTACAGCCATTATCAAGGATATAAAAACTGTTCGCCAAAGTGTGGTTGATGACAACTTAGATACTGATGGATTAGGCGATCTTTTAGAAGAAACTATTATTCGCGGACAGCAGGCTAGCTCAGTGATTAACAATCTACTTCACTTCTCTGCCGGCGGCGGCGGTGAAAAAGCCAAAAGCGATTTATGCAAGGTAATGAATGGTAGCCTTGACCTTGCTAATGATGTGCTGTCGGTTACAGACAATTTACGCTTTAGTCAGGTGCAAGTTGATAAACAATATGCCGATAACTTACCTGATATTTCATGCCATACCACCGAGCTGCAACAGGCGTTTTTAAGTCTGTTTAGGCACGCCTGTCAGGCCTTAGATGAAATTGATTACAAACCAAAAATTGGCATTAGTATCGATATGTCTTTTGACGATATTTGGGTACGTATTCAGCATAATGGTCAAACCATAGAACTGGAAGATCAAAAAACCCTATTTGAGCCCTTTAACCAAGAAAATGCACTATCAAAAGAGGTAGCTACAGGGACACATCTATCTTTTGCTCATTTTATTATTACAGAGCAGCATCAAGGCCAGATTGCGGTAACCTCCAATAAAGAAGATGGCACTACATTCCATATTCAACTACCAACCCAATAGATAATTTAGCTTGGCTTAACCGGTGCCATATATTGAATTAATAGTTGCAAGTTTTCACGACCGCGAAACTCATTAATATCCAAGCGATAGGCACAGTGCACTCTGGACTCAGAGGTTGGCCACTGGTTTGTGTCTATATTGAAATAGATACCATCTAGCTGTTGCGATTGATCATCCACGGGCGCTAAAACCACTTTTAAATGACTCTCACCCACAATACGCTGGCTTTTGAGGATAAAAGTTCCTTGGAAGCTGGGCTCAGGAAAAGACTGGCCCCATGGGCCCGCGTTTCTGATGGTCTCAGCGGATTGCTTAGTCATCAAATGAGCGTCTAATTCGCCATCAGTTTTTAGTGTCGCCTCTAGATCATCAGGTTCAATGGTATCCATAACCTGTTGCTGAAGTGCCTGCTCAAAAGCCTTAAATGAGGATTCATCAAGACTCAGTCCCGCCGCCATAGCATGGCCACCAAACTTAGTTATTAAGCCCGGATTTTGGGTCGCCACTGCATCTAAGGCATCTCGAATATGCAACCCAGGAATTGAACGCACAGAGCCCTTGAGAATACCCTCTTTATCATTGGCAAAAACCGCAACTGGCCGATGAAATTTTTCTTTAATTCTTGAAGCTAAAAGACCCACCACACCCTGATGCCAGTCGGCTTGATACAGGCAGAGTGCTGCGGGCAAGCTATGCTCATCGTCGAGGGGCAAGCTATCCACTATTTTAAGTGCTTCTTGCTGCATCCCCTGCTCGATCGCTTTGCGATCCTGATTAAGCTGTTCAAGCTCCTGAGCCAAGGCAAGCGCCTGAGCTGGATCATCTGTTAATAAACACTGTATGCCGCGGGAGATATCATCTAAGCGCCCTGCCGCGTTTAATCGGGGGCCCACAGCAAAACCCATATCAGATGCCACAATTCGTGAGTAGTCTTTACCAGCAATTCTTAATAGGGCATGAATTCCCGGACGCCCTCGCCCAGATCGAATTCGTAAAAGCCCCTGATTAACCAGCACTCTATTGACCTGATCTAAAGGCACCACATCAGCTACCGTACCCAATGCGACCAGATCAAGGTAATTGGCCATATTGGGAACCGGCAAGTTATTGTTTTCAAACCATTGGTTAGATCGCAACTTAGCGCGCAGTGCACTGAGTAAATAAAAGGCTACCGCCACTCCTGCCAGGTTCTTGCAGGGAAATTCACAGCCTGGTTGATTTGGATTAACAATAGCCGCCGCCGCAGGCAATTGTTTACCGGGTAAATGATGATCGGTGACAATCACTTTTATGCCCAGTTGATTGGCATAGTCCACGCCATCGACACTAGAAATACCATTATCAACAGTGATGATAATGTCTGGGGTTTTCTGTTGGGCTAACTCAACAATTTCCGGCGTCAGACCATATCCATAGTCAAATCGATTAGGCACCAGAAAATCCACTGACTCAAATCCCATAGCACCTAATGCCAACATCATCAGTGCCGAACTGGTAGCTCCGTCCGCATCAAAATCACCCACTATTACTATATTTTGCTGCAATTCGAGGGCATAAACTAAGTGATCCACAGCAATATCCAACCCAAGTAATGTTTCTGGGCTGGGCAACTGGGTTAAATTGAGGTTTAAATCGGAGTCTGAAAAGAGACCCCTACTTTGAAATATTTTTTGCAGAAACGGGCTGACATCATCCGAAAATTTTGACTGTTCAGACTGATAGGGGCGATTAATAATTCGCATTGCTAAAGCACTCTAGCGGCTAGAGAAATCCAGCTTGTTGCCCTATGTACCAACTCACACCCCCGAGAACGGCCACAACAGACCAGATAATTCCGAGTAAAACTAGGCCTCTAAAGGGTTTGCGATCAGTTACATTAAAACCACTATTGAGGTATTTTTTTACTCGTTGCATATCTTCATTAGAAAGATTTTCTTGCTCACTCATAGTTTATTTGCCATCAGTCAGGAACTGTTAAAAAGGTTGCCACATGCTGGGGAGATTTATCCGATAACTTTGGAATCACACCAAGACAGGGTTCATTAATTAGTTGCTTTAGTGTATCAATATTTTCATCTAAACGAAGCATATCTTCGTCCATGGTATTCGCCACCCAACCAGCAATTTTCAATCCGTCAGATCGGATAGCCTGGGCAGTTAATAATGCGTGATTAATACAACCGAGCTTTAATCCTACGACTAAAACCACCTCAGCGTTCAATTGTTTAGGTATTTCCGCCATAGATTCACGATTATTTATGGGAACACGCCATCCGCCCGCACCCTCAATCACCACCAAATCCACGGGTAACATTGTGATACCGCGACAAAAACCCGTCAATCGGTCAGCTGACAACCGCTTACCCTGCTCTTTTGCCGCAATATGTGGCGCCATAGGCTCGTCCAGTGCCACTGGATTAACCTGCTGGTAACTAAGCTCGGTACTTGCTGCCGCCTGAAGCATTAAAGCATCTTCATTCTGTGGCCCCTCACCGGTATCGCTACAGCCCGCTGCAACCGGCTTGATTGCTGCAGTCTTTTTACCCTGACTGTTAGCCGCCTCAAGCAACCCTGTTGCAATCAGTGTTTTACCAATATCAGTATCAGTGCCGGTGATAAATAATACTTTTTTTGCCATTTACTTTACCGCATAGCCAGAAATAATATCCCAGGTCACTGGATAAGTACCCTGAGTTGTTTGAAAGGTTTGATAGCCATCATATAAACGTTTGATATGATTTTTACCCGTAAGATGCTTATTTTTACCACTATTGTGGTTAGTCGCGCCGACTGTTTTTAGATTCACGAGTAAATCTTTAACGGTGGTATGCATTTCAACTTTGTTAGTACTGGTTAGTTCAATATGAGAAAAACCCGCTTCCTCCAGTGCCGTTTGCCACTGATTCATGGAGAAAAAGCGATTGATATGAACATCCTTGTCTATCGTTGACCAAACTTCACGTAACTCCCAAAGTGTTTTGGGGCCAGGCACGGAAAAATGGAATTGACCCTCCGCCTTGAGCAACCTGAATACCTCTTGCAAACTTGGGCTTGGATTATTGCACCACTGCAATGCAAAATTAGAAAAAATAAGATCCTGTGAGCTGTCCTCTAATGCCAAATCTTCAGCGTCAGAGCACAGCCAATTAATTCCCGAAACTACCTGATGTGCATTGGCATATTCAAGCATCTCTGAAGAAAAATCTACGCCGGTTACCTGGGCCTGTGGAAACTGCTTTTTTAACAGACAAGAATGCCATCCGGTGCCACAACCAAGATCCACGATCGACTTCGGGCTTTTGTGCCTATTCAAACCATCAATTAATTGCTCACCTGACCACTTCTGAATTTGCGCGGCACTATCATAGGTTACCGCTGCTCGACCAAAAGACTGAGCCACCTTATGCTTATCTAATTGATATTTCTGGCCATTCATAAAACCGCGAATAGCCTCTATCACCTCTGATTGACAACTTAAATGGGCCAAATGACTGGCTGTCTCTAAAATCAATGTCTTATGCTTTGATGACAACTTTTGCGCAGCCGCCACTGGAACTAGACAGTCTTGACCACCAAAAATAGATAATGATGGGCAGGTTATTTGATCAATCTGACCCGTTGCATCTAAATCAGATAGAAGCTCTAACATTGCCTTGCCTGCAGTAAGATCAACATCAGAATTTAGTTTACGTAACTGCTTAATTAGCTGACGCTGGGATTGATCACCCTGAGCCTGAAGACCAAAAAACCGATTCAAGCAGGCCTTAGGACTGTCATCCCACATAGCGCTAAATGATTCAAAATCGGACATCGGCATGGCTTGGGAATACTCGGAATCAGCCACAAATTTCAGGTTGGTGCTGAGCGTCACAAGCCCGAGGACGATATCGGGAAACTGCGATGCAAAAGCACGGCACAGCATACCTCCAAGGGACAGACCAATAAGATAGCAGGGCTCCGGAATTTCGTTATATAACCAATTCACAAGGCTTTGCTCTGAATAACTCTCTAGGGGTTTGGAACCAGCAACACCAGGCAAGTCTAGAGTGTAAACATCTGTAAAATCGCTCAACAGCTGCGGAAGATCCTGCCATATCTCACTATTCACCCCCCAGCCATGAACCATTACAATTGGGTGGCTATGTAACTTTAGGTAATTTGCCGGATAATAAGTCAGATGCCCCTTCAAGGCTTGCTGCTCAGCAGAATGAAGTTGATTACTTAACATTGATCTAAAGCATCCAACAAGGCATCAATCTGCTGTTCACTGTGATTAGCGCAAAGGGTTACACGCAGTCGACTGGTCCCCTCTGGAACCGTCGGCGGTCTAATAGCACCCACCATAAAACCCTGCTCAATTAAACGATGATTAATCTCTAATAATTTTTCGTCAGAACCCACTAGAATCGGTTGAATAGGGGTATTGGAGTCCATAATATTTAAACCAATTTGTTGCGCACCCTGGCGAAAGCGGCTAATTGATTGATTTAATTTATCCCGCCGCCATTGCTCTGATTTAACCAGTTGCAAACTCGCCATTGTGGCAACCGCGACTGCCGGTGGTGGTGCCGTGGTGTAGATATAGCTACGGGAGAATTGAACCAGGGTTTCGATTAGCGCTTCACTACCAGCAACAAAGGCCCCATAGGTGCCAAAGGCCTTACCTAAGGTGCCCATCAAAACCGGCACCTCGTCAATACTGAGATTTTGATCCTCGACCAATCCCGCTCCAGTCTTGCCCAGAACACCAAAACCATGGGCATCATCTGCCATCAACCAGGCATTATTTTGCTGTGCCACAGCGGCCAAATCTTTCAAGGGCGCGAGGTCACCATCCATACTAAAAACACCATCGGTGACTACGAGTTTTCTCGAAGCATTCGATTGCGTCAGCTTTTGCTGTAAATCCACAGTGTCACGATGTTTAAAACGTTTAAAGGTAGCGCGACTTAAAAGCCCGCCATCGAGAAGTGAAGCATGATTTAAATAGTCTTCAAGCACCAGATCAGAGCGGCCCACCAATGCGCCAATTACGCCCATATTGGCCATGTAGCCAGAGGAAAACAACAGGACCTTGGGACGACCAGTAAATTCTGCTAACTGCTCCTCAAGCTCCTGATGGGCCTTTGAATGGCCACTGATGAGATGAGAGGCGCCACTGCCAACCCCATAGGTTTCTATTCCCTGTTTAAAGGCATTGGCAATTGTCTTGTTGTCCGCCAACCCAAGATAGTCATTACTGCAAAAGTTATGAACCTGTTGACCATTTACACTGATTTTTTCAGCACAGCCAGAGTCAACCATAACCCGCGTTCGATACAGGTTATTTTGTTTACGCTTCTCGAGATTTTGCAGAAGCAGACTGTCCATCTTTTTCGAGCTCACAGTGGCTGTTAGCCCGCCTGATAGAACAGGTGATCTGTTTCCTGCTCAGCAATCGCTTTATGCAGATCCGCTTCCTGTTGTTGACTGTCTTTTTCAACACTACTCTTCTCAGGACTTATACCCAGACGGTTAAGTAGCTGCATATCGCTATTCGCTTTAGGATTTGGTGTGGTAAGCAATTTATCGCAATAGAAAATAGAGTTAGCGCCTGCCATAAATGCCATAGCTTGCATTTGCTCATTCATTTCTTCGCGACCCGCCGAAAGACGCACATAGGATTTAGGCATCATAATTCTTGCTACAGCAATGGTGCGAAGAAATTCGAATAGATCTAGATCTTCCTCAGCTTCCATAGGTGTTCCCGCTACCTTAACCAACATGTTGATAGGTACTGAATCTGGTTGCTTGGGCAAATTAGCTAATCCCATTAAAAGACCAGCACGATCCTTTTGTTCTTCACCCATACCTACAATTCCACCAGAGCAAACTTTCATACCCGAATTACGCACATTCGACAGCGTATCCAAACGATCCTGAAAGGTTCTGGTTGTAATAATATCGCCATAGAATTCTTTAGAGGTATCGAGGTTGTGATTGTAATAATCCAAGCCAGCTTCAGACAGTGTATCTGCCTGATTTTCACTGAGCATACCCAGAGTCATACAGGTTTCTAGACCTAGTGACTTAACCTCTTTAATCATCGCTTCAATCGCAGGAATATCCCGATCATGAGGTGAGCGCCAAGCAGCACCCATACAAAAACGGCTAGAACCACTGACTTTAGCCGCCTTAGCGGCTTCAATTACCTGCTCAATTTGCATTAACTTTTCTTTTTCAAGCCCAGTGTCATAGCGAGCACTCTGAGGACAGTATTTACAGTCTTCTGGGCAGGCACCGGTCTTAATTGATAACAAAGTACTTAACTGCACTTCATTAGGATTAAAGTTTTGGCGATGAACCGTTTGCGCCTGAAAAAGTAGATCGTTAAATGGCATTCCAAAAAGAGCGAGAACTTCATCTCTAGACCAATCATTTCTGACTTCTTGTTGTTGGCTTGCGTGCATTGCGGGTTATCCTCGTCGATGCGAAAGTATAAAAGTAGTTATGATAGGCGTTACTAATTAGCTGTCAACCAAAATTAATATTTAAAGTTAACAGCGGGTATAACTAATGCTTTTGATCTAGAAAAAATTACTATATGAATTGATTACAGGATTTACTGGAATTAGCTATTTTTTGGTCTAGTCTTATGTCCGAGGAGCGTTGAAACTCTCACAAGGATTCACCCATCTTTTAGGTGGGGAGTCCTTCCAAATACAATACCCACTTGTGGGGAATAGGGAGGGCAGTATCTTGTGGCTGTTTCGATTACTCCCCACCACCATATCAAATGGAATCGGAGAACTACAGGGATGTACACCTCTCAAGGAAGCGAGATCACAGGGTGTAATTAACAGGAAGTTTAGTTACAGAGTAATTTACACAAAGACGGGCGAAACTGCGGACAACCAAGTCACAAGGGGTTTTTCAGGTTAGCTGGAAACAACCATATTATCTCGATGAATAAGCTCATCGTCGTCGCAATATCCAAGTATTGTAGCGATTTCTTCGGTGCTTTTTCCTTGAATAAGTCGGGTTTCGTCCGCATTGTAATTAACTAGTCCTCGAGCAACCTCTTGGCCACTAGAGTCTTCACAGCTTACGAGTTCACCACGGGTGAATTCCCCGCTGACTTGGGTGACGCCCACAGCCAAAAGACTGCGCCCCTGCTGACGTAATACTTTTGCCGCACCATCATCGAGCATCAAACGACCCTTAACTTGCAACTGGCCCGCTAACCATTGCTTGCGAGCAGCAATAGGCGTCTGCCCTGCCTGCAACAACGTGCCTAAATTTTCACCCTCACAGATCCGCGTGAGTATATCTTGATTGCGCCCGCCGGCAATGACCGTATTACAACCCGATCTTGAGGCTAACCTTGCCGCTTCAAGTTTGGTCTGCATGCCACCTCGACCTAAGGCACCATTACTACTTCCTGCTAGTGCGTCTAGACTGCTATCCGAGGCTAAGGCCTGAGTGATTAACTGCGCATCCTTATTTTCATCTGGATTGGCGTCAAACATACCGTCTTTATCGGTTAAAATAACTAACGCATCAGCATCAATAAGATTGGCAACCAAGGCAGCCAACCGATCATTATCACCAAACCTTATTTCATCCGTAACAACCGTATCATTTTCATTAACAATTGGTACAACCTTTAATTCCATCAGTGTTTGAATCACACTGCGGGCATTTAGATAACGCTCTCTATTAGCCATATCATCATGGTCGAGCAAAATCTGTGCAGTTTGACGATCAAAGCGTCTAAAACTGGTCTCATAGGTTTGAATAAGGCCCATTTGGCCCACCGCAGCGGCAGATTGCAGCATATGAATACTCTCAGGACGGGTCTCTATACCAAGACGCACTAAACCCTCAGCCACAGCACCAGAGGAGACCAATACCACCTCTTTGCCCGCCGATAAAAGCTTTGCAATTTGCTCAACCCAGGCGTCAATCGCTTGACGATCGATACCCGCGCCATCATTGGTGAGTAACGCACTACCCACCTTAATGACCAAGCGCTTTGCATTACTTATGGTCTGTCTGTCCATACTACTTACTCTGCTTAAATCACTTTATTCTGCGTAGACCACTTCTACGTCAAAATCGTCATCATTTTCTTCTTTCTGTGTCTTACGCGCCTGTTTTCGAGACTCCGCAAGTTCTTCTATACGTTGGCGTGCCTCTGACTGCATCTGATTACGACGCTCTTCTTCAGCTAACACTAACTCTGCATCTTCTCTCTCTCGGCCACGCAATTCGTCAATATGATCCATAATAGCCGCACAAAGATCCTTGGTACCATTTGAAGTTAGCCCGGAAATTCTAAAGACTGGACCCTGCCAATTTAAATTGTCGATCACTGCCTGACAGCGCTCTTCAATTTCTTCTTCTGGCAATAAATCAAGTTTGTTCAACACCAACCAGCGTTCACCCGATGCCATGGTAGGACTGAACTTTAACAATTCTTCTTCAATAATCTGCGCATTATCTGCTGCAGAGTCACCTTGGTAAGGAAACATATCTACCAGATGCAGTAATAATCTTGTTCGGGTTAAGTGCTTTAGAAACCTAATCCCTAAACCAGCACCATCAGAAGCACCTTCAATCAAGCCAGGAATATCAGCTATAACAAAACTCTTGTCAGCGCTTAGACCCACCACACCTAAATTAGGAATCAGGGTTGTAAAGGGATAATCAGCAACCTTTGGACGCGCGGCAGATACCGAACGAATAAAGGTTGATTTCCCAGCATTGGGTAATCCCAATAAGCCTACATCCGCCAGCACTTTAAGTTCTAGCTTAAGCTCGCGCATTTCACCTTCCTGACCCGGTGAAGTTTGCCGCGGCGCGCGATTAGTACTGGATTTATATCTGGTATTACCTAACCCATGATAGCCACCCTGGGCAACTAGTAATTTCTGACCTAACTCTGTTAGATCACCTAAAATATCACCGGTTTCTTCATCTAAAACAGTAGTTCCCACAGGTACAGAAAGGACCAGATCATCACCGCCTCGACCCGTACATTCGGAACTACTTCCCTGTTGACCGCTTTCAGCTCTAAAATTTCGGGTGTACCTATAGTCAATCAGTGTATTTAGACCTTCTATAGCCTCTAAATAAACACTGCCGCCATCACCGCCATCACCGCCATCAGGGCCGCCTTTGGGAATATATTTTTCACGACGAAAACTCAGACAGCCATTGCCGCCTTTACCCGCGTGAACCTTAATAGTTGCTTCATCAACAAATTTCATAGCATTAGTTTACAGTTGTTATTAGGTGCTGTCTGTCCTTTCAAGCAAAAACAATCAGCCAAAAAAAAAGCCCCGCATGGGGGCTTTTTAACTCAAGGGGTAATAATTACGCGGAAACCACTTGAGCATATTTTCTGTTTTGTGGTCCTCTTTGGACAAATTCTACAACACCATCCGAAGTTGCGAATAATGTGTGATCTTTACCCATACCAACATTTTCACCAGCATGCATTTTTGTGCCACGCTGACGAACAATGATGCTACCAGCATTAATTTGCTGACCACCAAAGACTTTAACACCTAGTCGCTTACTCTCTGAGTCGCGACCGTTACGAGTACTACCACCAGCTTTTTTATGAGCCATTTTCTATCTCCTCTCAGAATTACCCAGCAGCGATGCCAGTAATTTTAACTTCTGTATACCACTGTCTGTGGCCCTGTTGCGTGCGTGAATGCTTACGACGACGGAACTTAATAATCTTAACTTTATCGCCACGGCCGTGCGCCATAACTTCTGCAGTTACTTTGCCGCCTTTAACATTTGGTGTGCCAATCTTAACTTTAGCACCTTCACCTACCATCAACACGTCTTCAAAATCGATGCTGTCACCAGTGGCCACATCCAATTTTTCGAGACGAAGGGTTTCACCTTCAATTACTCGATGTTGTTTACCACCACTTTTGATCACTGCGTACATGTAAAACTCCAATATCGCCGGGTCGTTATCGACCTTGTCAACTAAATTCTTTCTGCAAGCGGTTCAGCCTGCTTTTAAGGGCGGCAATTCTAATAGAACGGTGTGCGCTTAGCAAGCATTAATAGTAGCAAATTTAGCAATCGGAAAGCTAAGTGAATTCTACTTTGAATTAAGCCATATTAATGAGGCATTTCGGCCGCAAACTTTCTCGCGGCGATAGGAGTAAAATAAGTCTGATTGGCCGTAACTGCAAAACTCGCCACCATAGACCTGAGTCACCCCTCTTTTAGTCAATTCAGCCCTTGCCAATGCATAGAGATCGGCTGAATAATGCCCCTGAGATGTTTCAACAAAAGCTTTTTTTATACTGTCTTTTTCATTGTTAGTAACTGCCTTAGATAAAAAAGCTGATAGCACCTCAGTGCCCACTTCAAAGTGCTTAGCACTGATTGCTGGACCCAAATAGACCATCATAGGGTCACCTGGCACAAACTGCTCTAAAGCCTTGCTGATAATACCTCCACATAGGCCGCGCCAACCCGCATGCACCGCTGCTACCTGCGTACCCTGTTGATTGCACAGTAATAATGGCATGCAATCCGCTGTAAGAATCGCACAGGGCTGATTCACAATATCAGTATAGACACCATCCGCAGAGGGCAATGAAGGGTTATTTCGCGCATAAACCACCTCAGCACCATGCACCTGATCTAGCCATACTGGCTCCAAAGTTAAATCTAGCTGTTTTCGAAGTAGTGACCGATTAGTAGCAACCTGAGCGGGATTATCACCCACATGGGTTGCAAGATTGAAATGATCATAGGGTGACAAGCTAGTCCCACGGGCGCGCAGGGTAATTGCTGCACTCACGTTAGCAGGTGCAGGCCAGTCGGGGATTAGATAATCAAAGGCGGCTTTGCTCATCGCCTAATCGTGCCAAAAGAGCTTCAAAATCTGCCGGCAATGGTGATGACCAACTTACCTCTTCGCCCGTATGAGGATGAATCAGCGCTAACTCGGCAGCATGCAATGCTTGACGTTCAAAGTTACGCAGAAAATCAATAAATTCAGCGGAGGTACCCTTCTGAATTTTAAAACGCCCTGCGTAGAGGCTGTCGCCTACCAAAGGGTGGTTTAGGTGTGCCATATGCACTCTAATTTGATGAGTACGTCCTGTTTCTAATTGCAGTTTGATGTGACTGTGCCCATGAAAGCGCTGTAAAACAGAATAATGGGTTCTCGCCTCTTTGCCATCTGAAACCACAGCCATCTTTATTCGCTGTCGTGGATGCCGACCAATGGGTTGGTCAACCACCCCACTGCCCGTTAGCAATCCATTAGCAACGGCTTGATAAACACGCTTAACCGACCGCGCCTGCAGCTGTGCCACCAAGTGTGTGTGAGCCTCTAAGGTTTTTGCTACCACCATCAAACCGGTGGTGTCCTTATCCAAACGATGAACAATCCCAGCGCGTGGCACGTGACTCAGTAATGGACAATGAAATAGCAGGGCATTAAGCACCGTACCTGAGTAATTTCCAGCGGCTGGATGTACCACAAAGTTAGCGGTTTTATCGATCACTAAAATATGTTCATCTTCATAGACAATATTGAGGGGAATGTCCTCAGCCACCCACTCACCCTCAGCCACCATAGTTGCTTTAATAATCAACTGCTCACCACCCAACACTTTCTGCTTGGGTTGCCACTGATTACCGTCTACAGTCAACGATCCCTGCTTTATCCATTGCTGTAATCGCGAGCGTGAAAACTCTGGAAATAGCTGCGATGCAACCTGATCTAAGCGCCGGCCACAGTCATCAGTTGGCACTTGCGAATCTCGCTCGATCCGGGTCGCTATTTCATCCGTTGGCTCGATGGTTTGACTATCCTGTGGATTCATAATTTTATGATTTAAATCTGTTGTTTTAGTTTGCTGTTGAACTTTCGCTGCCAATCAACACTCATATACAAAGCAGATTGGCTTGCACTCTGCTCTGTGTTTAAATACACAGCTACATTTAGTACAGTTAAATTCCTCTGGCAGAGAATATTACATGAAAAACATAACGCGTATTGGTTTGATTTTGACTATGGCCATTCTAACCAGCTGTTCTTTGCTTGGTTCAGACGATCAAGATGAAACTGAAACTGAAGAAAACGGTTATACCGAGCGCGAGTTTTACGACAAAATTCAACGTAGTCTCAACTCTAGAAACTGGCAGGTAGCGATTGGCAACCTGCAACTTTTAGAGTCACAGTTTCCCTTTGGAAAATATGCAGAACAGGCTCAGCTTGAACTCATTTATGCACAGCATATGACCAGCGATCATGAATCCAGTATTGCTGCTGCCGAACGCTTTATTCGCCTTCACCCCCAGCATCCCAATATTGATTATGCAATTTACGTCAAAGGGCTAAGTGAAATTAATCAAAATGGTCGACTATTTGATGGCTTTTTATCCATTGATAACAGTAAGCGTGATATAGGCACGGCGCGAGAAGCTTTCGCTACCCTTGGCCAACTGATTTCGCTCTACCCAAACAGCCCCTATGCACCGGATGCTCGCCAACGCTTAATTAGCCTGCGCAATCAACTAGCGCGCTCAGAAATCAATGTGGCTAACTATTACTTCTCCAGAGGCGCACTAGTGGCTGCCGCTAACCGTGGTCAATATGTGGTTGAAAACTTCCAGCAGTCACCTGCTGTCGCTGATGGTCTAGCCGTTATGGCTCAGGCGTATCATATGTTAGGCAAACCAGAGATGGCGCAAAACAGCATCCAAGTATTAGCGGCCAACTACCCAGATTACCCTTTACTTGAGGGCGATCAATTTGATTTTGATAGTAGACCCTTATTTCCAAGTAATTGGTTCTTGAGCAAACTTAATCAACGTTTTAAATCTGAAATTGTTCCGCCAGCATTTGATACACGTACACAATATAATAGTTTGCCCCAATAAGTATTAGTTAGCGTTTAAATACTGGATTGAGGTGATCGCCGTAGTAAAATTAAGTCTATCCTTAGATTTAATCAGCAGGACTATTTAACTGGATCAGAAAACCTTAGGTCATTAAAGCAAATGAGCAAACAGGCAATTATCAAAGAGATGCGCGTCTTACCCACCATTGACGCCAATACTGAAATCAATCGTCGCGTAAACTTCATAAAACAACAGCTTGAAACATCGGGCTGTAAAAGCTTAGTGCTTGGTATTAGCGGCGGTGTTGACTCTTTTAGCTGCGGTCGGCTTGCCCAGCTAGCTGTGGAACAGCTTAGACAGCAAAATCCAGACAGCTGTTATCAATTTTATGCGGTTCGCCTGCCCTACGGCACTCAACAGGATGAGCAGGATGCAAAGATTTCTCTCGATGCTATAGCGCCAGATAAGATACTTACCGTTAACATCCAACAGGCAACTGATGCAGTTAACCAACAGGTTTGCCATACACTTGAGCAGGTCGAAGGTGCGATTAGCCCTGATGACATTGATTTTGCCAAGGGCAATGTCAAAGCACGAGTGCGAATGACTAGCCAATATCAGGTTGCTGGCCTCGTGAATGGACTAGTTTTAGGTACAGATCATTCCGCCGAAAACATTACTGGCTTCTATACCAAACATGGTGACGGTGCCTGTGATTTAGCCCCGCTCTTTGGCCTAAGTAAACGTCAGGTTAGATTGCTTGCCAAAACCATGGGCGCACCGGATTCTATTACCTATAAAACACCTACTGCTGACCTTGAGTGTCTCAGCCCGCAAAAAGAAGATGAGGCCGTACTGGGTATTTCCTACGATGATATTGATGATTTCTTAGAGGGTAAACCCGTCCCTGAGGCCAGTGAAAAGCGTTTGATTGAAATCTACAATAAAACCCAACACAAGCGCCTGCCCATAGCGACGATTTATGATTAACGCCTAGCGTCTATACCACCATAGTTTTTCAATCCTAACCTCGGCTTCTGTGTCACTCGTAGAACTGCCTTTTTTGAGGATAAGCTTTAAACCCTGAATTATATTAATTGAAACCGTTTTATTTTTATCTGAAACCATTACCTCCAGATGCCAAATTTGACTGCTTATATCGCATGCATAGCTTTTTTTACGCGTCACATTATCTAGGCAATGAAATTCCACTATTGTTGCAGAAATTCCCTCCCGCTCTGTTATCTTATTCAATCTAAACTGACCGCTAGCATCTATATTGCTGTCGTAACTCAAGAAATAATCTTTATCTTGTATAAAGTCTTCAATAACTTTATTTGCTGTTTTCTCAAGCGCACTTCTTAGGACAAAATTACTCACCACATGATGGCTAATATGGTTTGAATGAATCACTGTAGCTGCCACTATTTGTAAAAAAAGCAACAACACCAGGGTTAATACCAAAATAGAGCCATGCTGAGACTTCATATGGCAACCACCACTATCTTTGAAATAGGTTCATTATGGGAATAGTGGTCATGAGGAGTTTGTGTGTTTCTCCTTGGGCAATTTCAACCTGTTGATCGGCATAGCTTATCGCGGTCTTTGGCTGCTCACGGCCCAGCCAAGAATCCTTAAGCAATAAAAAAACTTTTACCGCTACCACCTGTTGCCATTGAGGAGCCGAAAAGGGTGCGGCTAAAAAATCTAACTCATTAGACAGGATGCAGTCTTCGAGAGCAGCCGTTTGCCTGAGGCCGTATTCCAACTGGAAGTCGTAAACTCCCTCTGCCAAGGGTTCAGCGGGTGCATATCGACCCTTCAAATAACGGCGCCGCTTAAACACATTATCCACAGATAGGTAGTAAATAGTTTGCTGCCACTGTCTTATAGATACTGTATTTATTTCGGTGGGTGGAATAGAACCCGAGCCCCATAAAATATCAAAATTATCCGCCAAACTGTGCACATACAATTCACCTAATTTCAGCTTTGATTTGGCGTTTAATTTTTGCCCAGATACCCTGCGCACTATGAGCACATCCGTTCCGGGTTTAACCCTGTCAGAACCACAGATTCGATAACCCTTAGCAACATTATTTTTACCCGAAATCGCATAGGGCATGGCCTGAGTAATATTCGGTCTATTTAATGTTTGGCAAATGCCTGGAAGCACTGCAACTGGCGTAACTGAACCTGAAATGGCTGAGCCTAAAAGAGCTGAACGATCAAACTCCCCATAAAACCCAGCCATTGAGACTTCATTACCTAAGAAACTGACAAGATACTGTCCGGTTTGTAACAAATTCCCTGCGGCTTTAATTTCTTCCATAAATTTTGCTGTTTTCACGAGGGTGCTATTAAGTATTGAGACTATAAAAATACTTAACACTGCCGCAATCATTAGCTCGATTAAAGTATAGCCTTGGCAGTTTTTTTGATGATTGCCGCTAATCATTGTCCGGTTTGCAAAACCCTTGCCTAACAATTATGTCTTTAGTATTAAAATCAGTGGCTAAAGTTTGCTGAAACTCTGTGATGAGATATTGCTGGGTAGACCTTACTCGAATAATTAATTCTGTATAAGCAATAAAACCCGAGCTGATAATGAACAAACTAATCAGTAATTCAATATAGGAAAATCCCTGCTTTTGCAAAACTCGCAACCTAGTTATTCCAATTGACACTGGTTTGCCCCAGGTGGTTCAACCAAAGTATCTGGCTGTCAGATGAATCTATTGGTGTTGCTTTGATGCTGTAGCCGTCTAGGCCAGAAGGTTCATTACCTTTATTAAGTTGAAAATTATACAGCGCTTTTAAATCTTCACTAGGGGTCAGGCCAAGACCTGTGAGGCTTAACGCGTATTCCCTATGTTGCTGAAAATAGCCTGATTGATAGGCAGAAACTTTGAGTAAAAAAGCTTTAGCCAATGCTTTTCTATTGTGACTAGTGGTCTCTGTGTGATCGGGCGTTGCAATGATCAAAAGAAACCCCATCACCGTCAGCAATACCATTATTTCGACTAAACTAAAGCCTGTGCATCCTGCTTTCATTTTCATGGTGACTCCATTCCATTACCTCGATTTAATTAATCACAAACAATGCTATGACCTGATTTATCGTCATAGCCGTCTAGGTTATCGTCTTTCGACAGCCGAATTTGACCGCTCCGAAATACAATCACCTGCCTGCCATAATCACTGCCCGCCTTTTTATCACAGACTAAAATATTGCCTGATTCTTTGGACTCCCCCGTCGGCTTAAATCTTATGTAGCGCCGCCCTCCAGAAACAGATAATTTAAGCGCCAATGATTCTATTGAGATGTCCCGGTATTTTTGTTCAGATTTATTCCATTGATGATTGGTATTTTGATCATGAAATAACAGTAATCGGTTACCATTTTCCTTTGTGCAACGATAATCTGATGTGGCTAAACAGACTTTGATTTCTTTGTTTTTAGTGATGGCTATATTTCTTGCAAACTCAAGTATTCTCTTAACCTCTAATGCCTTTATACTTGTCGCCTGTCGCTCCTGAAACTCCACAAAGGATGGCACTGCAACCATGGATAAGCTGGAAAAAACCAATAGCGCGATCATCAGCTCCACAAGCGTAAAGCCATACAAAATTGTTCTCGAATTCATACCAAACATCTTTTCTCAATCTATAAGACTGATTGAAGCAGATAAAATCAGAGGTGTTTTAAAAAAATGGCTTTTATGTGATGAAGCTCACAACAATAATGTGTACAGCCTAAAATTATCGGAATTAAGCGGCCAATTTGTAAATAGGATTAAATCTAAACTCGCAATACTTACTTTACACCGCAAAGCAATTGACCGCTTGAACCTACGAAACTATAAATGATCATATAAAATTGAGGTAACCATGAAAATTAACTTATTCGCCATCGCCATCGCTATCTGTATTGCATTTGCTAGTTCTGGCTGTGCCAAAACTGAATCAACTGATGAGAAAATTGATGCACTGATTGCCAAGATGACAGTGCAAGAAAAGGCAGGCCAACTTAATCAGTACAGTGGTTTTGAGATTCTTACTGGCGATATCGATGATTCCAAAATCAGCGAACGAAACGAACGAATTAAAAATGGCCTATTGGGTTCAGTTTTAAACGTTTTGGGGACTGAGGATGTAGAACAAGCCCAGCGTTATGCGGTTGAGCAAACGCGACTGGGCATTCCACTTATTTTTGCCTTTGATGTAATTCATGGCTATCGCACTATTTTCCCTATCCCCTTGGCTGAATCAGCCAGCTGGGACCTTGAAGTGATTGAGCGTTCGGCGCGTATTGCAGCCATTGAAGCCTCTGCTGCAGGTCAGAATTGGACCTTTGCACCTATGGTGGATATCTCTCATGACCCGCGCTGGGGTCGAGTGATGGAAGGTGCGGGTGAGGACCCTTATTTAGGCGGAAAAATTGCCCAAGCTAGAGTGCGTGGTTTTCAGGGTAATGACCTAAGCCAACCGGACACCATCGCGGCAACGGCAAAGCATTTTGCTGCCTATGGTGAGGTAATTGCCGGTCGTGAATATAATAATGTTGATATATCCAGACGCAAACTCTGGGAGACCCATTTGCCTCCATTTAAAGCGGCTTTAGATGCGGGCATAAAAACCTTTATGAATGCGTTTAATGAATTTGAGGGCGTACCGGCTTCTGCTAACACCTATCTAATTGATGATATTTTGCGTGGCCAGTGGGCCTTTGATGGCGTTTTGGTTTCCGATTGGGACTCAATTGGTGCCATGGTGACTTCTGGCGTGATCGAAGATGATGCAGGTACAGCTGAAATGGCCTTGGAAGCTGGTACTGATATTGATATGGAGAGTGATGTATTTGTTAAATACTTACCTGAATTAGTTGAACAGGGTCGCGTTGATGAGGCTTTAGTTGATGCGGCAGTTAAACGCGTACTGCGCTTAAAGTTTGAACTGGGTCTATTTGATGACCCCTATCAGTATATTGATCCAGAGCGTGAAAAAGCCCTTATCTTGGCGCCAGAACATCGTGAGGCGGCCAGAGATATGGCGCGTAAATCGGTGGTACTGCTTAAAAATGAAAATCAGCTTTTACCCCTTGATAAAAATATTAAAAACCTAGCGATTATTGGCCCTCTAGGTGATAACCAATTCCATATGAATGGCTTCTGGCGCGGCAAGGGCCAAGCTGCAGACGTTGTGACGCTTCTTGAGGGTGTAAAAGCCAAGATCTCAAACAACACAGTCGTTCGCTATGCTGAGGGCTCTGGACTTGAAACAATGGATCAAGAAAAGTTAGCTGATGCTGTAGCACTGGCAAAACAATCTGATGTGGTTATTTTGGCGGTGGGCGAAGATGCCGATAAAACCGGTGAGGCGGCTAGCCGAACTAACATTGAGCTCTACCCTGCTCAAAAAGCATTAGTTAAAGCCATTCATGCGACTGGCACCCCCGCGGTAATGGTACTAATGAATGGTCGCCCCTTGGCGATTGAATGGTCCGAAGCGAATATTCCAAGCATACTGAATGGTTGGCTTTTAGGGACAGAAGCAGGCAATGCATTAGCCGATGTACTGTTTGGTGACTACAACCCTTCAGGTAAGCTAACCATGACAGTACCGCGCAAAACCGGTCAGATCCCGATTTTTTATAACCACAAACGCATCAGCAGGCCCCTAGACGATACGCGATATACCAGCCAATATGTTGATAGCTCAAATGACCCGCTTTATGCATTTGGCTATGGCCTGAGTTATACCAACTTTAGCTACTCTGCTATCAAACTAAGTACAGATTCTATCAATTTAAATGAAAGCCTAGAGGCCAGCGTTACGGTAACCAATAGCGGTAAGCGCTTTGGTGAAGAGGTGGTTCAGTTGTATGTTAAAGATATGGTGGGCTCTGCGGTTCGTCCGGTTATGGAGCTAAAAGGCTTTGAGAAAATTGCTCTAAAAGCCGGTGAAAGCCAAGAAGTGAAATTTACCATCGACGCTGATGATCTGGCCTTCTATACACGAGACATGAGCTTTAAAGCCGAGCCGGGTGATTTTGCCCTCATGATTGGCCCTAGCTCGGTTAGCTACAAGTCTGTGCCCTTTAAACTTACCGTAAATTAATAATCAATATTCATAATAGGATTTACTATGTTTTGTCAGAAAACTCTATTCAGCAACCCTTTAAAAATAGCCGTTACATTATTTTTTTTAGGGAGCCTTCAAGGTACCGCTAATACCAGTGCTTTAAGCTGGGATGTGGATAAGAATAATGAAATAGATGCACTGACTGATGGCTTATTAATCCTAAGGTATTCTTTTGGACTTACTAATGAAAGTCTAACCAATGATGCTATTGCCAGTAATTCACCCATTTCTTCTTCTGAAGTCATTGCCTCGGTTACTGAAACTATGGCGATTGCTGATGTTGATGGCAACGGTGAGGTGGATGCACTTACTGATGGGCTCCTCGTTCTGCGTTATCTATTTGGTCTTCGCGGTGAATCTTTGATAGGCGGCGTCATAGCCGACGATGCCACAAGAACAACCGCGGCATCCATTGAAGCCTATTTAGATCTTTATGACCCAGATAATACATCTACTAATCTAAGCCAGCCTAATGCCAAAAATGATTTTATAAGTACCAATCAAAATACTCCGATTAGTTTAAATGTCAGTACCAACGACACCGGTCTTGAAGATAGCCCTATTACCTATAGTTTGATTACTAATACCGACAATGGGTCAGTTGTGCTTGATGCCAATGGTATTACAATTTACACCCCGAATAACGGCTTCTATGGATATGATTCTTTTAATTATAGAGTGACCGATGTTAACGGTGACCAATCGACTGCGTCTGCCACGGTATCGGTATTATCTAGTTCATGGCCCTCGCTAAATAGTGAAGTCAATCAGGATGTTGAAAGCACTGTGGCTACAATTTTGTCATCAATGACAACTGCTGAGAAAGTGGGTCAGATGGTACAGGCAGAGATAGGTAATGTAACGCCAAATCAAGCCCGTGAATGGAATCTTGGTTCTGTGCTTAATGGCGGTGGTAGCTGGCCCAATGGGCAATATTCCATGGTAGCTGACTGGGTAGCTTTGGCTGATAGCTATTATGAAGCTAGTACAGATACTAGTGACGGCGGCGCTGGTATTCCTCTTATATGGGGCACCGATGCAGTACATGGCCATAATAATGTGATTGGAGCGACTATTTTCCCTCATAACATTGGCCTTGGTGCCACAAACAATCCGCAACTCATGCGTGAAATTGGTGAAATAACTGCACTAGAAGTCGCTGCCACTGGTATTGACTGGGTATTCGCCCCTACCCTAGCCGTTGTTCGCAATGATACTTGGGGAAGAACCTATGAGGGCTATTCTGAGGATCCAGAAATTGTCCGAGCCTATGCTGGAGAAATTGTTAAGGGACTTCAGGGTGAAGGTGACAATCTATTTGGCCCCGCCAATGTGATAGCCACAGCAAAACATTTTGTTGGTGATGGTGGTACTGAAAATGGTATTGATCAGGGCAACACCGTAGTGTCAGAAGATGTTTTAAGAAATGTGCATTCTCAGGGCTACTTTAGTGCTCTTGAAGCCGGCGCACAGACTGTAATGGCCTCCTATAACAGCTGGAATGGCTCCAAGCTACATGGTAATCAATACCTACTGACTGATGTTTTAAAACAACAAATGGGTTTTGATGGGTTTGTGATTAGTGACTGGAACGGACATGGCCAGGTGCCGGGCTGTAGTGATGATCAATGCGCCGAAGCCATTATGGCAGGTGTGGATATGATTATGGTGCCCATTGCATGGCAACCTCTTATCCAAAATACTATGGCACAAAT
>Ga0206126_10000885_pt1 | contig 39201 bp, 34 predicted proteins | sample Helgoland_Spring_5_FD_148621 | JGI IMG/M metagenome (GOLD analysis project Ga0206126, IMG submission 148621) | Pelagic subsurface seawater microbial communities from Kabeltonne, Helgoland, North Sea - Helgoland_Spring_Bloom_20160412_1 | ecosystem: Environmental > Aquatic > Marine > Epipelagic ...
CGTCTGCTAGTATCAGCCACAGCAGTGCTGATGCCATTATGAAATATATTCAAGAACGCAGCCTGCAAGTGGAGTGGCATATTGAAACCCATGTCCATGCAGACCATCTGTCCGCTGGCCCCTATTTGCAAAAGCACTTGGGCGGTAAGTTGGCGATTGGTGAGCATATTGTCACTGTGCAGGAAACCTTTGGCAAAATCTTCAATGAGGGTACTGACTTTCAGCGTGATGCCAGCCAGTTTGACCGCCTTTTTAAGAACGGCGAAACCTATGCCATAGGTAACCTAGAGGCTACAGCTCTTCATACGCCGGGTCATACTCCCGCCTGTATGGTGCATGTTATCGGTAAGTCCGCCTTTGTTGGCGACACTATCTTTATGCCAGACAGTGGGACTGCTCGAGCAGATTTCCCCGGGGGCAGTGCTCAAGCGCTTTATCAGTCTGCACAGAAAATTTTAAATTTAGCTCCAGATACCAAACTCTATCTGTGCCATGACTATGGTGCCGAGGGCCGCGAAGTCAACTACCAAACTACAGTCGCCGAACAGCAGCTGCACAATGTGCATCTAGGCAACAACGCTACAGAGGCCCAGTTTGTCGCTCTACGTGAAAAGCGTGATAGCGGTCTTGGCATTCCTCGACTGATGATTCCAGCTATCCAGGTAAATATGCGTGCTGGCCATTTCCCGCCGGCTCAAGACAATGCGGCAGTCTATTTAAAAATTCCCATTAATAGTCTGTAAAAATAACAAAAATAACAAAAGGGACAAACAGTGAAAATAATAACAGTCAGTGAGACATTTTCGGTTTCCGATCAAATTCGTATTGAAGACATTGCCCAGCTAGCTGAGCAGGGCGTGCAGCTTATTATTTGTAATCGACCGGATGGCGAAGCAGCGGATCAACCCAGTGTCAATAGTATTGCCGAGGCGGCGGCGGGCAAGAATATAGAGTTGATCCATATGCCCTTTGTTGCAGGTGGGCTCACGGATGATATTGCAGCGCGTTTCCGCGAGCTGATGGCGAACAATTTGAAAACTCATGCCTATTGCCGCACCGGCAATCGCTCTTTGCAGTTATGGCACAGCATCTCTTCGGAGCAGCTTGAAAAAAAACTTTCTGCAGTGCAAAACACAGGTCAGGCGACGCAGCATTTCGACGTTGTGGTTATAGGTGCCGGCGCTGGTGGTATAGCCGTATCAGCCAGTCTGCTAAAGAGAGACAGCAAGCTACGCATTGCATTAGTTGACCCTTCTACTAAGCATTATTATCAGCCCGGATGGACCATGGTCGGTGGCGGTGTGTTTAAGGCTAAGTCCACTGAGCGCGAAACCACTAAATTAGTAGATAAGCGTGTTAGCTTGCTGCAGCAGGCGGTTACAAAAGTTAAGCCCGATAGCAATACTGTGGTTTTGCACGATGGTGCTCAGGTGCACTATGAGCAGCTTGTGGTCGCTCCTGGATTAACTATTAACTGGGGTGCTATAGAAGGTCTTGAAGAGACGCTGGGCAAAAATGGCGTAACTTCAAACTATCGCTATGACTTAGCCCCCTACACTTGGGAGCTGGTGCAAAAAACCCAGCGTGGCAGAGCAATTTTCACTCAGCCGCCTATGCCTATTAAGTGCGCGGGCGCGCCGCAAAAGGCACTGTATCTTTCCGCCGATCACTGGCTGAAAACCAAGCGCCTAGACAATATCGATATAGACTTTTGCAATGCCGGCGGCGTGCTGTTTGGTGTTCCTGCCTATGTTGGTGCACTGCAGTCCTATATGGATAAGTACGGCGTTAGCCCGAGCTACAACCACAATCTGGTCAAAGTTGATGGCGACCAGCGCAAGGCCTGGTTTGATGTTACCGATGCTGAGGGGAATAAATCGCAGCTATGTAAAGACTTCGATATGTTGCATGTCTGCCCAGTACAGCAGGCCCCTGCATTTATAGCCGACAGTGGTCTGGCCGACCAAGGTGGCTGGTTGGCGGTAGATCCCCATAGTCTTTGCCACACAGAGTACGCAAATATCTGGGGCCTTGGCGACGTGATGAATACCACCAACGCTAAGACGATGGCTGCGGTGCGCAAGCAGGTACCAGTGGTGGCGAAAAATATCATCTCTGTTCAAGCAGGTCAGGCACCAAGTGCAAAATATGATGGCTACGGCTCATGTCCACTGACGGTAGAGCGCGGCAAGATTGTCTTGGCCGAGTTTTGCTATGGCGGTCGCGTAGCTCCCAGCTTCCCCAATTGGATCAATGCCGGAACCAAGCCAACTAGATTAGCCTGGTGGCTCAAAAGCCTGGCTCTTCCCTTTGTCTATTGGCACATGATGCTAAAGGGCCGAGAGTGGATGACCCACTGTCCAGAGGAAAAAACCTAAATGGATAAAGCCAGCGACTACCTGCCTGCGTTGAAGTGGATGCGCAGTTACAGTGGGGATGACCTAAAAGCGGATATGGTCGCCGGACTGGTTGTCACCATGATGTTGATTCCCCAGTCATTGGCCTATGCACTGTTGGCTGGTGTGCCAGCCGAGGTTGGGCTCTATGCCAGTATCCTGCCGCTAATTGCTTATAGTTTATTTGGCAGTAGTCGCACATTGTCGGTTGGCCCGGTCGCTGTCGTGTCATTAATGACTATGGTCAGCCTCAGCAATATTGTCACCCAAGGCACTGCAGACTATCTGAGCGCCGCCATTGCTCTGGCATTTTTGTCAGGGTTATTCCTTCTGATTATGGGTCTTTTTAAATTGGGCTTTGTGGCCAACTTTTTATCTCACACAGTAGTCTCAGGCTTTATTACTGCCTCGGGCATTATTATCGCCCTGAGTCAGGTCAGGCATCTGCTGGGTATCTCTGGTGCCGGAGATACCTTGCCGACCATCGCGCTATCCCTGCTTAACAGTAGCGACAGCATTCACACATACACCGCAGTGCTCGGGGTTGCGGTACTGGCTTTTCTGGTTTGGGCAAGAACTGCTGTGGTGCCTATCTGTAAGCGTATGGGAGTGACAGACAGCAACGCCCAACTTATGGCCAAGTTAGCGCCAGTGTTAGCGGTGATTACCACATTGTTGCTAGCCTGGATGGTTGACCTTGAGCGAGCTGGAGTTGCCGTTGTTGGCAGTATTCCAAGTGGTCTGCCCAGGCTGGCCTGGCCCCAGCTTTCCTTTGCGCTATTTCAGCAGCTGTGGTTGCCTGCGTTGAGTATCGCCATTATTGGCTATGTGGAGTCTGTATCCGTGGGCAAAACTCTGGCGGCAAAACGCCGAGAAAATATAGACCCAAATCAGGAGCTGATAGCTCTGGGGTCTGCCAATATTGCCTCTGCATTTTCCGCAGGCTTTCCCGTCACCGGAGGCATTTCCAGAACTGTAGTGAACTTTGACGCTGGCGCAAAAACTCAGGCAGCCAGCATTTTTGCTGCTGTGGGTATAGCAGTGGCAGCGATGTTTTTGACTCCCGCATTATATTTTCTGCCTAAGGTTACATTGGCAGCCACAATCATTGTTGCCGTGTTAACCGTTGTCGATTTTTCAATATTGGGAAAAACCCTGCGCTTCTCGGCGAATGATTTTCGTGCCGTGGCTATCACATTAGTAGGGACGCTGCTATTTGGCGTAGAAGTGGGTGTCCTCTGTGGCGTTATGCTGTCAATTTTACTCTACCTGTATCGCACATCGGTGCCCCATGTGGCTGAAGTGGGATTGGTGGAGGGTACCCAGCATTTTCGCAATATTCAGCGTTACCAAGTGACCACAGAGCCATCAGTTCTAAATTTACGTGTCGACGAGAGTCTGTTTTTTGCCAACGCATCAGTACTGGAAAATCTTATTTATCAGAAGGTCTACGCGAATGATCTGATCGCTCACGTGGTGCTGATTTGCTCGGCGGTAAATGAGATTGATTACAGTGCCCATGAGATGCTTGAGCGGGTTAACCAGCGACTTGCAGAGCAGGGTGTAAGTCTTAATCTGTCAGAGGTGAAGGGCCCGGTCATGGATGCGTTGCGTTATTCCGGCTTGGCCAAACAGTTGAGCGGAAGTATTTATTTAACCCAGTTTGATGCATTTCAGCACCTAAGGGCCATTTCTAACAAGTAGCATTTTTACAGGAGCTATACAGATAATGGAGTTTGATCCATTTGTTTTATCGCGAATTCAGTTTGCCGCTAACATCAGTTTCCATATCCTTTTCCCAAGCATCACGATTGGACTCTGTTGGTTTTTAGTTTATTTCCGAATTCAGTATTTACGCACCAATGACAAGTCGTGGGAATATGCCTATTTTTCCTGGGTGAAAATTTTTGCCTTAACCTTCGCTCTGGGGGTGGTTTCCGGGATCACCATGAGTTTTCAGTTTGGTACCAATTGGCCAGGATTTATGGAAAAGGTTGGCAACATTGCCGGTCCGCTGCTGGGCTATGAGGTGCTGACCGCTTTCTTTATGGAAGCCTCATTTCTGGGCATTATGCTGTTTGGTAAAGACAGGGTGTCTGAGCGAGTTCATTTGATATCCACAGTTCTCGTGGCCGTGGGAACAACGTTCTCGGCGTTTTGGATCCTGAGCCTAAACTCCTGGATGCAAACGCCAGCCGGCTATGAAATTCGAGATGGTATTTTCTACGCCACAGACTGGTGGCAGATTGTATTTAACCCCTCTTTTCCTTATCGCATGACGCATATGCTGTTGGCCAGCCTGTTGACCAGTGCCTTTATGATAGCTGGCATCAGTGCCTGGCGAATACTCAGATCAAAAGATGGGCCTAGTACTTGGCTATTGCTGCGTTCCAGTTTGATTGCTGCCGCAGTACTTACGCCAACCCAGATCTTGGTCGGTGACCTTCATGGACTCAATAGCCTTGAGCACCAGCCGGCCAAAATTGCTGCAGTAGAAGCTGTTTGGGAAACCGGCAGCGGTGTGCCATTCACCCTTCTGGGTATGCCTAATGAAGAGACCAAGACTACGGATTATGCAATCAAAATTCCTAAGTTGGCCAGCCTCGTGCTGGTGCATGACGCCGAGGGTGAGTTGCCCGGACTTGATCAGTTTGAGGGAGAGCACCCACCGGTGGCTGCGGTTTTTTGGTCATTTAGGGTCATGGTAGGTGTGGGAATGCTAATGCTTATTATGAGTTGGTATGGCTGTTGGAAACTATTGCGTAACAGCACATTTAGCAAAATCTATTTAACACTGCTGGCGCCGATGGCATTTTCAGGATGGGTTGCCGTACTCGCGGGTTGGTATGTTACCGAGATTGGTCGCCAGCCATGGGTAGTCTACGGCTTGCTGCGCAGCAGAGACGTAGTTGCAGAACATCCTCCTGAGATTTTACTGGGGACATTGATTGGCTATTTGGCGCTCTATGTGTTTTTGCTCATTTCTTATATAGGCGCGCTGGCTCATCTGTCGTCAAAACCGCCGCGCTCTGGCGTAGTGATGCATGAATACCATCTTAATAATCAGGGTCGCTCATAGGGAGGTACCATGGAACAGTTTTTACCTATAGCTTTTATGCTGGTCATGGGTCTGGCGCTACTAATTTATGTGATTCTGGATGGCTATGACCTCGGCGTGGGTATGTTATTACCCTTCGCGGATGATCAGCAAAAAGATTTGATGATTGCCTCTATTGGGCCATTTTGGGATGCCAATGAAACCTGGATAGTGCTGGGTGTTGGTGTGTTGCTCATCGCTTTTCCTGCGGCTCATGGGGTAATACTTACCTCCATGTATATCCCCATCACTATTATGCTGCTGGGTTTGATTTTGCGTGGTGTGGCCTTTGATTTTAGAGTCAAAGCTGGGGATGCTAGGAAGGAACGCTGGAATAAAATTTTCTTTGCCGGCTCAGTTATTGCGTCTGTGTCCCAAGGTTGGATGCTGGGTTCCTATATCACCGGACTGCAGGACAACCTGACCAGCATTTTATTCTCTGCGCTGATATCAGTCACCTTGCCCTCACTGTATGTACTGCTAGGTGCTGCTTGGTTGATGATGAAAACTGAAGACGAACTGTTTAACAAGGCGCTGCGATGGGCAAGGCTAGCCATAGTGCCCATGGGGCTGGGGTTGCTGTTAGTGTCTATAGCGACTCCGATAGTCAGCTCCAGTATCGCAGAAAAGTGGTTTACCATGCCCAATGCGCTAGGCCTGCTGCCTATTCCGCTTAGCTGCATACTGATTTATGGCGGCTTGCTGTGGGTCTTGCGCAGGCCGGATATATTGAACAGAGGCTACGCCTGGACGCTGTTCGCTGGCTTGGTGATTATCTGTCTGATGGCCTCTCTGGGCCTAGCCTATAGTCTGTTTCCCTATATTGTTATAGATCGCCTGACAATCTGGGAAGCTGCTGCCGCTACGGAATCTCTCCAAATGATTTTTTATGGCGTGGCGGTAACCTTGCCGGCAATTATTGGCTACACAATATTTGTCTACAAAATTTTTCACGGTAAGGCTAGAGAACTATCTTATGAGTAGCGTTTGGTGATGGCCTAGTATGTGACGTTACACGGATCTCAAAAAGGCGTATTGGCTAGCTGATCAATTAATCAATGTCGCGTCAGATATATTTGCCGCAACTCTTTGTCTAAAGCTGTTGCTGCGTATTACCACAGGCCTGATTTGCCGGCACCGCTACATCCATAAGTTTCGGGCTGGGCAAATCTAAACTATCCATTAAATCGACATACTCCCCTTGATTGGAGATCTGCAACCTTGGGTTGTTGCGCTTCTCCTCACCAATAGTGCTCATTGTCCAACCCTTGTAGTCATGGCCTGGATAGACTGAGCAACTGTCTGGCAACTTTAATAACCGATTAAACAGACTGTTGTACTGTTGCGCGGCATCACCATTCTGGAAGTCGGTGCGCCCAGTGCCACGAATTAATAAAGTGTCACCACTAAACAAAATGCCACCTGTCTCGTTGGGCAGATAAAAGCTGTAGGAGTCGTCTGTATGCCCGGGGCTATAGATGACCTCGAGTTTGATATCACCCGCTGTTATCTGGTCGCCATCTTTAAAGGTTGCTGTCAGGCAGCTGGCCACCGCCTGCGCGCCCATCATGGTTGTGCAACCAGTGCGATCGCGCAGTGCGCCAAGGCCGGTAATATGGTCGGCATGAGTATGGCTGTCTAGGGCGATGCATAACTTGAGATCTAGTTGCTCAAGTAGCAGCAGAGTGTGCTCGGCACTGCCCAGCACCGAATCAATCAGTATTGCTTGTCGGGTTTCTTCATCCCCGAGCAGGTAACTATAGGTGGATGACTCTGGGTCGAATAACTGTCTAAAAATCATTGTTAAAACACTCCATTATTAAACTACTCCATTGATTAATTTATTGACCAGGGTTATTCCTGCGATGCCAATAAGGGCCAAGGCAAAGAGCTTTTGTAATTGCGGTCCCGCGATTCTGTTTGCGACCAGACGCCCGCTCAACATGCCAAGCAAACCGCCGAAACAGACTTGGGCCAAGAGTGTCCAGTCCAAACTGTTATTACCTGCCGCAAAGCTTGCAAAACCAGCGCCGCCGATTACGCAAATAATAAGTAGCGACGTAGCCACCGCCTGGCGCATGGACACTTGAGATATAAACAGTAGCGCCGGCACAATCAAGAAGCCGCCACCAACACCAAACAGACCGCTCAATAATCCCACTACTAGGCCACAGCCGATTAATGCGCCGATGCATTTGTAGCTGGTATCGAATTGATCCTCTGGACTAAAGCGACAGATAGGCTGTATAAGGTCATTTTCTGCTGCATGACCTGAGCGAACTATGTTGGCTTGCTCTGGGGCGGTAATTGTCTGGCGCCACATAATACCGGCGATGATGCACGCTAGGGCCGAGAAGCCGACAAGCAGTACCACGGGGGGCAATTGGGCGCCAAGCTGTTTGCCGATGGGGGCAACCAATGCGCCGCCTAAACCCAGAGAGATAGCCGGAATCCACAAAATATACTGGGCGCGCCAGTTGCTGAGGGTTCCGATTAGAGCACTCACTGCAACCGCACCCAGGGCGATACCAATGGCATCGTTAATCGGCAGGCCGAGCAGTAGCATCAGCAAAGGTACGGCAAAGATTGACCCGCCCGCGCCGGTAAGCCCCAGCACTAGGCCGATCACCAGACCTATAAGCACCGACATACTTAGTTATTCCAAGGCATACGCGCGAGTACCATGGCCATACCGCAGCTGTCAGTGACGCCGGCGAAGACCAGCCCTGCTCCGACAAAGGCGGAGAGGCCATAAAATCCGGGGTTAACAGCAGTGCCAAGAATGACGCCTATCACCACCAGTGATCCGGCGGCAATGCGCACCTGACGCTCGAGGGAGATAATATTGCCGCTGCCTTTGGCGATATCAATGCCCAATTGTTTTACGGCGTTCATGCCTCCTTCTACAATCACTAGTTGATGGTCTAAATCCCCCTGTAATTGTTCGCCAGCCTTGGCCGCACGCTGGCCGCTGGCGCAAAGTAAGTACACTGGCTGGCTTGAGTCATGGCCTTGCTGCTCAAGGTAAGCTTTCACTGCAGCACTGTCTAATTCCTGGAGAGGGAAATGGGCGCAGTGCGCTAGAGATTCACTATTGACCTCGGCATGGGTGCGGACGTCTATCACCAGCAGCTGACTCTCGGGGGACTGTTTCTGTTGCTTGAAATCCTCGGCAGATATGCGGGTTGTTGACTTGCCTACTGACTTACCTGCTGAAGTGTCTACTGAAGTGTCTGTTGAATTGCTCATGGAATATCTCTCTTTAGCTCGAATAAAAGTGCTTATAAATTAAAGTGCTGGGCAGTAAATAGACTTTAGTACAGTGATGATTTGTATGGCTTCGTTACCGCGCAGGCTATAAAAAATAGTTTGTGCCTCTCGTCGAGTTTGTACTAACTCAGCTTTACGCAATGAGGCTAAATGTTGTGATAAGGCAGATTGGCTAAGGCAGGTTACTTCATTAAGCTCTGTTACCGAGAGCTCGCCACTGATTAGAGAACAGAGAATCATAAGGCGGTTCGGGTTGCCAAGCTGCTTGAGTAAGCTGGCTGCTTCTGCGCTGTGTTTTTGTAGCTCCTGCAGATCTGCCTGCTGAATACTCTTAGTCATCCTATTGCCGCCCTGTGATATCAATATTAGGCAATTCTACATTAGATAATAATAAATTAGAAAATTCTAATATAAATTGCGGCCGTGTTTTCCCTGGGAGCTAAAGCGTCAATGTTCTTATGCGAGTTTAGGGCCAACTCTGGGTTTATTTAGACCTTGTAAAGATCAGGCAAAATCGAGATGATCGATGGCGACCTTAACTTCAATGGCAGCACAAGATGATCAAACAGATACAGGCGTTTTTGATATCTCTGATAATCGCCACATTTTTAGTGGTAACCCACACCACCGCAACCAATCTGATCTGGCTGCAAAGCATCAATATGCCGGTGGATTTTCAGCTTGTTATCGCGACTATGGCCACAGATTTGGTGGATATGAATTCTAGAGGCGCCTTTCCCACTATCGCTTTGATCTTCGTCGGCCTACTGATCGCCTTTGTCACCGCGCGCATTATTGCCATATGGAGCTCGATCAAGGCACCCTACCTTTATGCCCTGGCCGGGGGTGCAGCACTGTTGGCCATCGTCGCTTTAATGCCAATGGCCTTTTATAACTTGGATTTGATTGCTGGCGCTCGCACGGTGGCTGGCCGAGCTTATCTTGTTGTGGCGGGGCTGATTGCTGGATATTACTTTGGCAGCCATATCCAAAAAGGAGATTCCAATGAAGCTAATTAATCTGCCACTGTTTTTTCTGAGTTTGCTGTTGGGTAGCGGATTGGCCGTTAGTGGCGACCAGAACGTGAAAGTCGAAACCGAGATTGAAATCCTTGCCGAGGGCTTAGATCATCCCTGGAGCCTTACATTTATTTCCGACGAGGAAATGTTGGTCACCGAACTGTCGGGAAATCTGCGGCGGGTTGCCAATGGCCTATCAGATCCCACACCTATTGCTGGTGTGCCTGAGGTTTTATTCGCTGGGCAGGGAGGTCTTTCTGAGATTCTGGTAGATCCCAACTTTGCCGATAATGGATTTATTTATCTCTCATTCTCAGCGCCTGATGCCGACCAACCAAAACTCAATCGGCTGAATGTGATTCAAGCGCGCCTTGAGGGCAATGTGCTTGTGGACCATAAAACCCTTTTTCAGTCTCATCCGCCACGCAGGACAGCGGCGCACTACGGTGCTCGACTGGCCTTTTTAGTCGATGGAACGCTGTTGATTACCTCCGGGGACGGGTTTAATTACCGTGAGCAGGCACAGGCTTTAGATAACCATTTTGGCAAGATAGTACGGATTAATACTGACGGCAGTATTCCCGAAGATAACCCTTTCACAACCACGCCAGGCGCACTCCCAGGAATATGGTCTTACGGGCACAGGAATCTTCAGGGCCTAGTGATTGCTGATGACGGCACTGTCTATGAGCACGAGCATGGCCCTCAGGGGGGCGATGAACTGAATCTGGTATTGCCGGGGAAAAACTATGGCTGGCCGGCAATCACTTATGGTGTCGACTACAGTGGTGCGAAGATTTCGCCCTTTACTGAGCATCCAGGTATGGAACAACCGCTGAAGTACTGGGATCCCTCTATTGCCCCCTCTGGGATGACGCTTTACCGCGGCGACATGTTTCCCCATTGGCAGGGCGATCTGTTTATCTCGGCCCTAGTCCCCGGGGATGTCCGGCGTCTTAAAATGCAGGATAACCAGGTCGTTGGGGAAGAAATTTTGTTCACTGAATTCGGCAGAATCCGCAATATTGTCTCGGCGCCAGATGGCAGTTTGATCCTGGTTACAGACGGTAAAGACGCCAAGTTAATAAGGGTTAGCGCTAAAAAATAGACGCCAAAGAATAACGTTTAAGACTGTAAATAGAGCGTCCGCTGATCTAGTTGTGAACTGATTGAGCAAAGCCGTCGTATTAAGAAATAACCGCTCAAGAAAAGTGTCCCTTGAGACGGTGGGGAAATTCTCAAAAATAATAAATTTGTTTGGTTTTGGTCGCGCCTTAACTGCTCTAAAGCGGGAGGTAAGCACCAAAAAGACTACACAGACAATTACAAGAGGAAGAACACTATGAACAAACCTACCCTGTTTAGAAGATCCGTAATGCTCATGGTTTACGTCTGGAGACGAATCATGGATGTAAGGTTTAACCCTTTGAAATACATACCAGATGCCAAGCTTCAGGCCTATTTTATGCTGGTACTGTTTTCTATCTGGAGCGTATCCTTTGGCTTCATCGCCTCCTACCACCTTGGCTGGTTAGGTTATAGCACCATTACCAGTCTAGTCGTTCACTTATCCGTACTTATCCCAATGATGGTAACCAATGCTGTGTTTGTCGATGCAGAACGCACCGGCGCTCAGTGGTTGGAAGAGTGGAAGGCAGAGCAAAGTCACTACGGCCTGTTTATGAATAGATTAAAAGCACAAAACCTATCCCGCTGGAATATCTGAAAGAGGGCTTTTTAACCGGTCTATCGGGTTTAACCAATTTAGATAGCTGTACCAGTTTAAAGGCCACCCCCAGGGGTGGCCTTTTGGGTTTTAGCGCAGACATGTCTGTAATGAAAAATATGCTATCCAGTGCAGTGAAGGATGCCAGCTCACGGTCTGTTTTGATTACATGCCCCTACAGTCTGGGCTGGCAGGCCTGCTATAATCCTGTTGCAACCGGAATTACAAAGTCATCTCCGGCACATTTTCTGGAATAATTAATTCGCCTTCGGTCAGCTTGGCGATCTCTTCGACACTGACGCCGGGCGCGCGCTCTCGCAAAATAAACTTACCCTCGGCAATATCCATTAGTGCCAGATCCGTGAGTACCCGCTTAATACAGCCCTTACCGGTCAGAGGCAGAGTACATTCGGCCAGCAGTTTCGAGGCGCCAGACTTTGATGCATGGGTCATAGTGACCATTATGTTATCTGCACCGGCTACCAGGTCCATAGCGCCGCCCATACCTTTAATCAGCTTTCCTGGAATCATATACGAGGCAATGTTGCCCTGGCAGTCCACTTCAAAAGCCCCCAGCACAGTTAGATCCACATGACCGCCTCGAATCATGGCAAAGGATTCTGCCGAGGAAAAAATAGATGCACCAGGCACCATAGTCACAGTCTGCTTGCCGGCATTAATCAGATCCGCATCCACCTCTTCGTCGAGAGGAAATTGTCCCATGCCGAGTAGGCCGTTTTCTGACTGCAGCATCACCTGCATGTCTTTCGGAATATAGTTTGCTGCCAGTGTCGGAATACCTATACCGAGATTAACGTAATAGCCGTCATGGAATTCTTGGGCGACCCGTTGAGCCAGCTGTTCGCGAGTTAAAGCCATAGCAAATTCTCCTTATGCGCTGCGCACAGTGCGCTGTTCAATGGTTTTCTCAAATGTCCCTTGGATAAGACGGTTGACGTAAATGCCTGGCAAATGAATTTCATCTGGGTCGAGCTGGCCCACTTCGACAATCTCCTCCACTTCTACCACCGCAATTTTACCCGCGGTGATGGCCATGGGATTGAAGTTGCGCGCAGTCTTGCGGAACATCAGATTGCCATAGCGGTCAGCCTTCCACGCTTTGGCAATCGAGAAGTCGCCGACCAGCGCCTCTTCGAGAATATAGTGCCGACCATTAAACTCCCGCACCTCTTTACCTTCGCTCACTGGAGTGCCATAACCGGTTGCAGTAAAGAATGCCGGAATACCAGCGCCGCCGGCACGCATTTTCTCCGCCAAGGTGCCCTGGGGTGTCAGCTCAACCTCCAGCTCGCCACTCATCATCTGCGCTTCAAAGAGGGCGTTTTCGCCGACGTAGGAGGCGATCATTTTTTTGATTTGCTGGTCTTCCAGCAGTATACCGAGACCTTTGCCATCGACGCCGGCATTATTGGACGCAATGGTGAGGCCTCTGGTACCTCGTCGCTTGATCTCTGCAATCAAGTTTTCTGGAATCCCGCAGAGTCCGAAACCCCCTGCGATGATTGTCATATTATCTTCGAGGCCTTCAAGGGCCTCTGTGTAACTGGTTACCACTTTGTCAAATCCGGCCACGGTAAACTCCTGCTGATTGCCTAACAACTATATAAGAATTGCTTAGAATGCAAGATAGACTTATATTTAACAAATTGTAAATTTTCACTAATTAATAATCTTAGGCTATTAATGTCTATACCTATAAACCAAGTCATAGTATTCATAACCGTAGCCCGCACCGGCAGCTTCGCGGAGGCAGCGATTCAGTTGCATCTTTCCCAACCTGCGCTCAGTGTGGCGATGAAAAATCTCGAGCAATCTCTTGGCGGTAAACTGTTGGCGCGTACCACACGCTCAGTGACACTGACTCCGGAGGGCAAGGCGTTTTACCCCAAAGCGCGACGCCTGCTGTCGGACTGGGAACAGTCGATGCAAGATGTGCGCAATCACTTTGCCCTGGGGCGCGGCAAATTGGACATGGCAGCTATGCCCACCTACACGACCAATATTCTGCCAAAAATTCTAGCTGACTTTCATCGCCAATATCCGAATATTCATATTACGGTTCACGATGTAATTGCCGAAAATGTAGTGCAGATGGTCAGAGAAGAGCGCTGCGAACTAGGTATCACTTTTGCCCCTGAAGAGGCGCCAGATCTAAATTTCCAGCCCTTGTATAAAGACCGCTTTGTGGCCATCTTACCGGACAGACATCCGCTGTTAGATAAACAGAAATTGAAATGGGTGGATGTGCTGGCCTATCCTCATCTGAGTCTCCAGCGACCCGCTGGAACCCGCAGGCTCATCGACCAAGCATTACAGGAAAAAGGCCTGTTACTCACTCCGGCCTTTGAATCTCACCAATTGGTAAGCATTGGTCGTATGGTCAGGGAAGGTTTGGGTCTCAGTGTAGTGCCCAGCACCAGTCGGGTACAGATGGAAGAGATGGGTCTGCAGTGTCGCGCTATTGGTGCCCCGGTAATTACTCATCAGGTGGGTATTGTGACTCGGCCCCAACATGAGCTGTCAGCCGCGGCTCAGGCCCTGGAGCAGCTTATTCGGGCCGCGGTTAGCAAGCCCTAAACATTGATGGCCCCTTTCGTTTCGTAGCCATACCTGCAGCCGGTATTTAAAACCGGCGTTACCGAGATGACTGTTCCCGCAAAAACCCAACAGCCGTTTGCAGTGGTAGCCTATTAATGGGGTATCTATTGGTGGGCAAGCCGCTACGGCGCGTTATAGCATTGGAAGAAACACTTTCTGCCACGCCTAGAGGTGTCAGGTGTTTTTGAACTCCAACCTATAAAACCGCGGTAATCGTTATTGTGTCTAATCGAAATTATTTTTTCTACGGCCTTTTTACCCTGCTGTTTGTAGTGCAATCGGTCGGCTGCCAAACCGCTGGTCGGCAGACAGATTTTATTGATGCGGCGATTCAGCGCGCCGACGATGATCAGCATGGTTTTATTCAGTTATGCCTGCCTGTGGGCGATCGGCGTATTGTGGCTGGGCCGTCTAAAATCGAACGGGTTCAACGACCCATGCCGCCCGCCGCTCGGGCTTTTGACAATCTCTATTTTGTTGGCAATCACTGGACTCATGCATGGGCGATCACCACCAGTGATGGAATTATCATCTTGGATGCGATGGACAATGACTCGGATGCGCAGCATATTATTGCTGCCGGCCTGATCGAACTGGGTCTCGACCCCAAGACTATCAAGTATGTAATTGTCTCCCATGGCCACAGCGACCACTACGGTGGCACGAGATATTTACAGGAGGTCTCTGGGGCAAGAATTGTGATGGGCGAGATTGACTGGCAGATGATTGAAGCGAAAAAAACCTTTACCCCGAAGCCCAATCGTGTCGCGCCACCGGATCGCGACATAGCGGTGGTGCCTGGGGACAGTATTCGTCTCGGCGACACCAGAGTGGAACTATTCTCCTCTCCTGGACACACCTTGGGCACCATTTCCCCGGTGTTTACGGTATTTGATCAGGGTCGCCCTCACCGGGCCATGCTCTGGGGCGGCAGTTCATTTAACTTTGGATCCAGTCGTCCGGAACAACTTGATGCCTATATAGATTCGACGCGCAGGGCCATTGATTATGTGCGCCGTGAGGGGGTCGATATACTGCTTTCAAACCATGCTATTTATGACCGCTCGATTGATAAGTTATCGGCAATTTCGGCCACGCCAGATATGCCAAACCCTTTTATACTGGGCTCAGAGGCAGTTTCTAATACTCTTCAGGTGATGGATTATTGCGCTCAAGCTACCGCTGAAAAATGGCTGCAAACACACCCCAAAAACCCAAAAGCCAAACAAGGAGCGCTTTAATGAGATTATTTCAGCTAGGTCAAAAATTCGTCACCTCCCTATTGGTAAGCCTACTGGCCAGCGCGCTAGCCAGTCCCTCGCTGGCAACTGAACATAAAACCGTAAAGCAGGTTTTTGATCCTCAAAGCAAGAATCAAATTGTCTTGGATATCGAGGCGGCGCTGGCGCGTACTCAGGCTAGCCAAGGAATTATTCCTCAATGGGCGGCACAGGAGATCAGTGCCAATGCTGATATTCGATTTGCGCCAATCGATGAAATTGCCCTTGAGTATAAGCGTGTTAACCACCGTATGGTGGCGCTACTGAATGTCTGGACTCGTTCAATGGACAATGGTGCCGGTGAGTTTGTTCACTTTGGTGCCACCACCGTCGATATCTATGACACGGCGCTAATTTTGCAGCTCAAGCAGGCTGCTCTGCTGTTGATCAAAGATTTGCGTGAGATTGAGTTGTCGATGATTACACTGGCCAAACGCCATCGCGATACGCCGATGATAGGCCGGACACTGGGCCAGCATGCACTGCCGATTACCTTTGGTAAAAAAGTTTCCACCTGGTTGGGTGAAAACCGTCGAAATATTGAGCGCCTGCAGCAGGTGCTGGCGAGGCTTGAGCGTTCCGGTATTCTGAAAGGCGCGGTAGGCACCTACCTCGGCCTCGGTGATCAGGGGGTTGCTACCGAAGCCGGTTTTGTTGCAGAGTTGGGTTTGCAGCCGGCCTATGCCGATGACTGGCACGGGTCTCGAGATGTACTCGCCGAGTATGCCTCGGTGCTGGGGATTATCAGCAAGTCATTCGGACGCATAGGCTCGGAGCTGTTTCTGTTGCAGATGACGGATATTGGTGAGACCGCTGAACGCTTAGCCGGATCGGTGGTTGGCAGCAGCACCATGCCCCATAAAAAGAACCCGAAAAAGCCCGATGCGCTGATTCACTACTCTCGGGTTATACCGCGCTTAGCGGAGGTGGTACTCGATGATATGGTCAATGCCTTTGAGCGTGATTCGACCTCGAGAACCAGCACGACCTTGGCCGACATCAGCTTGCAGGCTGAGCAAATGCTGGCTGTAGCCAATGATTTAATCGCCAACTTAGAGGTCAACAGTGTGGCTATGAGGGCCAATATAGACAAAACCAACGGCCTTATTATGTCCCAGAGAGCAACGTTTGCACTGGCGGCCGCAATAGGTAAGACTACCGCCAATGCACTTATGCATGATATTGCTGTGCAGGCATTAAAAGAAAATATCAGTTTGCGTGAAGCGGTCGAGAAAGATAAAACGGCATCAAAACACCTTTCTTCTGATCAGCTGGATCTGTTGTTCGATCCCACCACCTATATTGGCTTGGCCGCTGAGCAAGTGGATCAGGTCATAGATGAAGTAAGTGCGAAGCGTAAAACTGATTAAAGAAGTAACTGATAATAACCTGATCTGTGATTTAACACCGACGGTTTAAAACATAAAGATAAGAAATATAGCGTCAGCTAGACAGGGTAAATATATGGACAGTGATGAAACACTGGAGTCGGTGGTCGCGGACTCGCGGAAAAAGTTGATTGTGGCTCTTATGCGCATGTTACCTTCCGCTGAAGCCGAGGAGGTTGCCCAGGAGGCATTCTTAAAATTGCATCAATCTGAAAAGGTTCTTGCCCCAGAGCATGTGCGGCCCTATCTCTTTAAAATCGCCCGCAATCTTGCCCTGAGCCGCTTGCGTCACCAGAAAGTGGTGGTGCAATCGAACAGTAAATTATTTATTCAGTACCAATTAAGCGGCGATGTAATGAGCTCCGAAGAGTTGCTCAGTAATGCGCGGGACAAAACAATATTGTTAGAGGCGATTAATGCGATGCCGCCGATTTGCAGGCAGGTGTTTGTCTACCGCAAAATCCATGAAAAATCTCACACCGAGATATCACAGCTGATGGGGATTAGTATTAATACGGTTCAGAACCACCTCTCCAATGGCATGAAGCTCTGTCGCCAATATATTCTTACTATTCAGCTTGCGCATATTGACTCTATGCCAAGCACTAAAAAGGTTAGCTAATGTCACTGGATGGATGGATAGGTCTGGGTATTCCCGAGGAGGTTGCAGAGCAAGCTCTGCAGTGGGTTGCACGTCTCGATTCAGATCAAGTGAGTCAAGAGGATCGCACGGGTTTTATGCAGTGGCTGGATGTTAGTCCAACCAATCGCTGGGCCTATACCGAGCTATCCGAATCCTGGGCTAAGCTGTCAATGCTCCAAGAGGTTAGCCATCTAGTTGACTATTCCAAAGTCCTAGAATTCAAAATACCCGAATCAGCTGTTCGCCAGACCGCTAATCAAACTGATTTTGAGCGCAGTAGAGTCGCCAATCCCGCAGCCAATAGTTGGCTCTCCTATGCCGCTATGGCGCTAATGGTTGTCGGCATGCTCTTCTCGCAGGCTCCTGCAGATGAAAGCCAGCAGTTCAAGGTTGCCGACATCACTATCCCTCTAGACACTAACCTAGTTCTTCTTGGTCAAGACTAGCCTAGTAAAAGCTAATCCAATTAATCGTTAACAGAGGCTAGTGGTTTTAGTCTCTGAAGGCGTAAATATTGGAACACCCATTTGTTAAACCCCGCTCTGTCGGTTTGGCATCATGGCTAACAATTTCCGGAGAAACACATGACGTCACAGGCAGCCGAAGGTACACAGCTTTCCGAGCGCGGTACCTACCAAAATATTGGCATGGTGATGGGTCCAGCCGTATTTGCCCTGATGATGGTCACGGCCGGCCTGCAAGACACCATGGCCGACCAAGCTTGGCGAACCGCCGCAGTCGGCTTGTGGATGGCGATTTGGTGGGCGACCGAAGCGATTCCGGTTCCCGCCACTGCATTTCTGCCGATAGTTACTTTTGATCTGCTCGGTATTGCCAGCGTCAAACAGGCGGCTCAGCACTATTCCAATCCGATTATTTATCTTTTCTTGGGTGCCTTTGTGCTCGCCATCGCGGTGGAACGCTGGAATTTACATCGCCGCATTGCCCTAGCTATTTTGTCGCGTACCGGTACCGACGGGCGTCGCTTGATTGGCGGATTTATGCTGGTGGCGGCGTCGTTATCCATGTGGATGACTAATACCTCAACGACGATGATGCTGATGCCAATTGCACTGTCGGTTGTTGGTGTGGTGTTGGCTCATGTGGATGGGCTCACCGAAAAAACTAAAAATAACTTCCAAACAGCCATGCTTTTGGGACTGGCATTTGCCGCCACTATTGGGGGTTTAGCGACCCTGGTCGGCACCCCAACGAATGCCTTGCTGGCTGCTTTTGTCGAAGAGAGTTACGGCATAGAAATCAGTTTTTTGCGCTGGATGATGGTGGGCGTGCCAATCACCATGCTGATGCTACCCCTGGCTTGGCTGATACTGACACGCTGGGTTTACGCTGTGGATATTCCTGCCAGCAAGGTGGCCCAGGACCACCTCTTAGATTTAAAACACAATATGGGTTCGATTACCCTGTCAGAAAAGCGTGTGGCGCTGATCTTTGGTTTGGTTATTTTAGGCTGGATCATGCGTCGGCCGATTGTCAGCTACTTACCCATTGAAGGTCTCTCTGATACCGGCATCGCCATGGCCGGTGCGCTGGCATTATTCTTGATGCCCAGCGGCGACAAAGAGCAGCCACAGTTAATGATCTGGGCTGATCTCAATCGTCTGCCTTGGGGAGTGTTAATTCTATTTGGTGGCGGCTTGAGTCTGGCTTCTGCGATTGCCGATTCTGGCTTGGCGCAGTGGTTGGGTCAAAGTCTCTCACCGCTGTCGAATTATGGGGTCATGATGCTGGTGATTGCGGCCACCGCACTGGTTATATTCTTAACCGAGCTGACGAGCAATGTTGCGACTACAGCCACCTTCCTACCGGTAATCGGCGCCATTGCCGTGCAGTCGGGTATTCCGCCAATGGTCCTTTGCGTGCCGATCACCCTAGCTGCCAGCTGCGCATTTATGCTGCCTGTTGCGACTCCGCCAAATGCGATTGTCTATGCCTCCGGAATGTTGACCATTCCGCAGATGGCGCGAGCTGGGTTTTATCTGAATATTTGCGGCATGTTTTTGCTCACGCTAGTGGCGATGTTTTGGGCGCCGGTTATATTCTCCTAATCGGGTTTTGCTTTTTTAGAGATATAGCAGAATTATTTTTAACCTGCTCTAGTGGTTTTCCCTCCAACAAGCGTACTGCTTATATGGAGTAACGAATAACGATTATTACAGCTAATAAAAAATAAAAATTCTATTTGGGGGAATACCGTAAGTAAAAATTTTAAGACCTCAGTATCCGAATGCCCTGTGGAAGCATGGCTTGGTTGCCACTTGTTGTTCGCCAGTCTTAGATTTTTATAGCGATTTCACATTGTTTTGGTAGGTAATTTGGACGCTCTATGCTGCCCATACCATCTAACCTAGAGCAGTGGATTATTCGATGTTCATCCCCAAGTTAATATAAAAGTAATGAGGAGAGGACGCATATGTTCAAAATAAATAACCTGCATGTCGCCGCGATGAGTGCAACCCTAATCAGCAGTTTGTCGGCTAGTTCGCTCACTCTGGCGCAAGAAATAGAAAGCCAATCGACCCTTGAAGAAGTGGTCGTTGTTGGCTCACAAATCAAAGGCGCATCTATCTCAGGAGCACTGCCAGTTTCGGTATTTTCTATTGAGGATATTGAGGCGATCGGCATTGAATCAGGTGATGATCTACTGGCCAATATTGCTGAAATGGGCCGCAATGAATTTAACGAAGCGGGCTCAACCAGCGGCAGTATTAACTCTTCACGGGGCGATATCGGCGCCTACAACCTACGCAATCTGGGTGTAGGTAATACTCTGGTAATGCTCAACGGCCGCCGACTGGTCAACGATCCCGGCTATCAATCTGAAGCCATAGGAGGCGGTTTTACACCGGTTAGCACGGTTAACTCAAATCTGGTACCCACCTTTGGCTTACAGCAAGTTGAAATTCTCCGTGATGGCGCATCTGCAATCTACGGTGCCGATGCCGTTGCCGGCGTGGTGAACAATGTTACGCGCAAAGATTTCGACGGTTTAACCATGAGCGCCCGACAGAGAGAATACGGCAATGATCTGCAGGCCAAGGACAGCTCTTTCAGTCTGCAATTTGGTAAAGATATGAATGAAGGTCGTACAAACTTCTCCATGTCCTACGCGTTTGTCGATAAAGAAGGCATGCGTGCCTCAGAGGATTCACGTTGGGCGATGGGGGATTTGCGTTCACTTATTCCTGAAGGCAGTGCACATGCTGACAACGCATTTTTTGACAATACCAGCTCCCAGGGCTTGCTCGGTCAGTTTGATATGATCGAGAGTTCAAGCCGAGTGCCATCAGCTCTGCGAGATTATGTTGATAGTAGCGGCGAGTTTCAGGTCTTAGCCCTCGATGACGCAAGATGTGCGGCTTCTGAAGATGATGTGACTGACGTGTATGACACGGGGTATGGTACCTGTATCGTCTCTGATTCCAGCACCAATAGCACACCAAGGTGGAATAAAAACACCCAGTCATGGGTGCGCGGTGACACCGAGCGACACAACTTATTTATGAGCTTTAATCATGAATTAGCCAATGGTATTTCGCTCTACAATGAAGCGGCTTACTACAAATCCTCTTATTATGCTGAGCGCAATGCATCCTCTCAGTACCCGTTCAAATTACGTATCAGTGCTGCGTCTTATTACAATCCGCTGCGTTCATCCGCTTCACTGGCGGCGGACTTTGATCCTGATGCTGAACTATATATCGACAACTACCGTTTCGCTGAAAAGCCAAGAACAGTTAATGTTGACAAAAAGACCTACCGTTTCCTTCAGGGTGTTAGTGGCTCTTTTGATAACTGGAACTATGATGGCGCTCTGGTGATCTCTAAAGCCGAGTCCCGTGACGTTAACGGCAATAGAGTTGATCTGCAGCTAATGCAAAATGCCCTGTTTGATACCACTGTCGCAGGTTATAACTTTCTATGTGACCCGAGAATTGCGGATTGCAGCACTAATCTAGAACAAGCACTGACCACGATTAGCAAAACCGGCACGTCGGATTTAAAGATGATCGACTTTAAGCTATCAACGCCAGAGTTATTTTCAACCTCTGCTGGCGCTGCAGCCTTCCTGGTCGGCGTCGAATATCGCGAAGAGTCCTACACTGATGACCGCGATGAACTTTCCGACGGCACCATTCAATTCCAGCATCTTCTGGTCTCGGGCACTTGCCAGTTAGGTGACTCAAGCACTGGCGCAATGCTCGATAAAGCCGATCTCGCAGCCAGATGTACACCAGAAGACTATACTTTTCCCTACACTACCTCCGTAGCCGGTGGTACTCCGACGGCAGATTCCTCAGGCGAGCGCGACACCACCTCAGTCTTTTTAGAGCTAGATATGCCACTCAGCGACTCTATTTCGACTCAGTTAGCAGTTCGTTATGAAGACACCTCTGATTTTGGATCTGAAGTGGTGGGCAAATTTGCGATTGGGTGGAATGTATCTGATTCACTGCTATTGAGAGCGTCGGCGTCAACAGCCTTCCGTGCGCCCAATTTGGTCGCAATGAACCAACCCTATCTGCAGCGTTTCAATAGTGATCAGAGTGACTGGTCAAAGACATTCACCGAAAATGACAGCGGCCAGCTAAGTAACTGGATTTACAGACGTGCCCTGGGCCTGCAAGATTTAGAAGCCGAGACCTCTGAGAATATTTCTTTTGGTCTGGTATTTGAACCGATTGAAAATCTCACCATGACTGCAGATTTCTACCAAATCACCAAAGAGAGCGGTATTGGTAACCTTGGAACTACCAATGAAACTGCACTGGACTTCCTTACCCGTTATCGTGATGCGGAGGCCAATGGCTTCGCCGCGTTTGCCGACGCTGAGGCCGCATTGGCGGTTTGTAACAATCTTGCTGCATCACAGTACAATGCCCGGGTTATTAGAAATGATGCCGATGCCGACGATTGGGGCTCTATGGGTAGCGCAGCACAAAGCTTGGGACTCTGTCCTCTAGGTGATATCAGTCGCGTCGAATCAAACTATGAGAATCTTGCTGAAAGAACCGTAGAAGGTTTGGATATTGGCGTTTACTATGAGTTTGACACCGAAATCGGGCAATTCTCTACACGTTATCAGGGATCGTTCACCACCAAATTGGAGCAGCTAGCCAAACCAGGTACAGACGCCGACATCCTTAATCAAGCGGTTAATTCTGGTGAGATGTCCGCAGCAGTTGAAATGCTCGGTGGCAGCTCAATTGCGACGGTTAACATCAATGGTTACAACGATATTCTCGGCACAGATGGCAACTTCGAAGATAAGCACACTGCGCGAATTTCTTGGAGAAAGGCAAGCTGGAGCGCGTCATTAACGGCTCTAAGAGTGGGTGAGTTCAGCCAGTCAAAGCTAACTCTGGCCGATGGCACTGAGTATATGATCGATGCCATGACCACATTCAATGTCGCCGCATCTTATCGCTTTGATCTTAATGACATTAAAATGAAAGTCACACTGGGTTCAACCAATATTACCGACGAGCGTGCACCGCTTGCCAGCGACAACTACGGTTATTACTCGGATGTGCACAACGACTATGGCCGCAGCATTTACTTGGACGTGAAAGCGACTTTTTAAAGCTGTGGATGCACTGTGATCAAGGGCTCAAGCTTTGCTTGAGCCCTTTTTTTGCATTTGGTTTTTCCTAAGGTCTCTTCAGGTAGCAACTTATGAATATACAAAAGTACTTTAAAGCAGGCTTAATGATTGCTGTATTACTTAGCAACTATGCACTTGCTGAAATCACTGCCAGTGAAAAAAATAGCGATGAATTTGTCTTTGACCAGTGGCCCGGGAAAAGCCTAAAGGTATTTCTCGCCCTACCTGAGGAGGTGCGCAAAGACACTCCGATCGTTATTGTTCTCCACGGTAACAGCCGCAATGCTAAAACCTATCGCGATGCCTGGGAAAAAACCGCCATCGAGGAAAATGTTATTGCTGTGGTCCCTGAATTTTCAGCCTGGGACTATCCTAAGCGCCAGTATATTTTGGGTAATATGAGTACCCCTTCTGGCAAGCCCGTAGCCCCAGACCAATGGGTTTTCGCCGCCATAGAGCCGCTCTTTGACCAGCTCCTCAAACAGCTGGGTACAGAGGTTAAACATTACAGCCTTTATGGCCATTCCGCGGGCTCACAGGTGGCCCATCGCTTGCTCTATTTTGTGCCGGATAACCGGGCGCAGAGAATCGTGTTGGCGAATGCTGGGTTCTATACTATGCCGGTCAGCACGGTGGACTATCCCCAGGGTTTAGGTGGTGTTGAAGTGTCAGATGACAGTCTCAAGAAAGCCTATGCCAAGCGGGTGATAATTTTATTGGGTGACCGAGACAATAACCCTCGGCACAAGAGTTTAAATCGAGAATTAGAGAGTCTTAGGCAGGGGCCTCACCGCTTTTCCCGAGGGCACAACTTTTATAAGAACTCGCTGTTTAAAGCATCGATATTACTCAAAGTCCCGTTTAATTGGTCTCTGTCCATTGCGTCAGGTGTGTCTCACAGCAATCAAAATATCATCCCGTTTGCGGCGCCGCTATTACTTGGCGGCCCCTTAGTCGTGAATTGAGCCTATTAGGCCAGCTCCAAACAACGCCTGATCTTGAACGCAGCTCTAGCATGGAGAAAGTGATAATTATCTCTTTCAGCGTCTCAGTAAGGACCCGAGCTAAGGCTATAGTTCGAATGAAACTGTGGAGTGGCTGACTGGGCTTAGTTCGGCTCACTCCGCTATTATTAAGCAGTCACCACTGTGCTTGGGCAATCTCCACCGGGCTTTTACGTCGCCAAACGATAAGCACGACCCCCATAACTAATTGCCAAGAACCATAGAGTAACAGGGATAGCAGAACCATATCTGCAACCGGATTAGAGTCGCCTGCAGCTAGCGGGAACAGAGAGACTTTGAGTAGAAACCCTAGGTTGATGTTGCGCACCACCACTTCCATTTCAATGGCAGTGTTGTCTTCAAGCGCGAGGCCAAAGGCCTTGGTCAACCCTATGCCGATAACCGTCAGGCCGATAATAAACCCGAGCAGTGTGGCTAGGTCGGCAGTTGGCGTGTCAGCTAGATTGAGCCGGCCAGCACCTATAGAGCCGGCAGCGATCATGGCAATGCCAAACAATGAGCCTCTTACACAGATAGTCGAAAAGCGTTGCGCATAGCTGGGGAAGCGATGCAAGAATGCCATGCCCATTAGCAGAGGTAACAGCAGGCAGAAGCCAATCTCAATGGCGATTCTAAGGGTCGGCATGGCAAAGCTGGCGGGCATATATTCGGCGATCAGAAAATCCAAAATCAGCGGCGTGGTCACTAGGCAGGCCACAGAGGTTAGCGCGGTGATGCTGATGGACAGAGGTACATTGCCCCGGGCCATAAAGGTAAAGATATTCGATGAGGTGCCGCCGGGTATGGCCGCAATAATGGCGATACCAATAATCATTCCGGAGGGCAGGTCGGTGAAGACAATAAAGCCAAAGGCCACCAGCGGCACGATCACCAGCTGCATCAGTAGACCAACATTTACCGCTTTTGGTTGTAACACTACCTTTTGAAAGTCAGCGACCCGCAGTCCGGCGCCCATTCCCAGCATTGCCAGGACCAATTGCACCACGGCAACCCAATATTCGTATTCTAAATACCACGCAATCATTGCTTTCCCCTGAATCTGTTGGCCGGTTAAAGCCCAGACTTATTATTGTTGCCTTATTTTTTATTTTTGTAGCGATCAATCGCCATAATACCTATTTTCCAGGCTAGAGTAACAGCGTTGGGAGTCGACACTGGAGTTGCGCACTGTCTATCTGGCTCAATTGATTTAATAGGCTGTTAGGTCTGCAATAACAGTGTCATTCGAGAGGGAGAGTAAATAGGCGATCTCAACTAGAGATTAAAAATAAGATTAGCTGTTAATTAAAGGCGCCATCTTATCGATCAGTTGGGCCAGCTCAGGCCTATGCTACGGCAGGTGCGCTGAACTATGTGGCGATTCTGATGCTCTGCGGCATGGAAACGCTGGATTGGTCGGATATGAGTGAGGTGTTGCCTGCACTAGTCACTATCGTAATGATCCCCTTATCTTTCTCAATTGCCAATGGTATAGCTCTGGGTTTTATAACCTATGTAACGGTTAAGTTCTTTGCCGGGAAGCGTTCGGATATCACCTTGGGTGCTTGGTTTTTGGGGGCGATCTTCTTAGCTAAGTTTACTTTTTTATAAGAGCCTAGTTAATCCAAATACCATTGGTTACCTGACAATCGATGCTGTCCAGCGCCATATGGATTGTCAGGCCTAGGCCAATCAGTCGAGTCTTGGGGATAAAACACAGCAGTGTATAAAGTCCGATAAACCACAGCTGATGCAGCGGGTGAAAGCCAATGCTGCAGCGGTTGGGGTCGTAGATCGGATTGGCCAGCAGGTGGTCAATATCCACTGCCATGGTAGCAATCAAAATAAAGTAGGCGACTTGCCAGCGGGCGCCAAATCCTTTTTTTACCAGCCATTGCTTGCTGTGCTGTTGGTTGCGGAACAGTAGTCCAACCAAAACGGCAGGGATCAAAAAGTGTAGGGCTAGATGCAGCACAGGTTGTCGGCTCTTCGTTTTGTGATTTTATATTGTACAGCGCTTTGCAGGCTGGGCCACAGCAACAACTTTCGCGGCGCTAGCGCCGCCACCATTCCTCGCGGTTGGAAGGCGCAGGCTGCTGCTGTGTGTCTTGGCTGTTAACGCTTAACAATTGACGCTAAACAAGCGGCTGCAAAAAATTCTGATAGTGGGTGGCCACCTCTATCGGTGCCTCGACCTGCGGGTAGTGACCGATCTCCGGCAGCTCAGCAAGATAATCCAAACGACAGTTAAGTTCTCGATAGCGTGCAACCATATGTTTGCCTGACACCGGGTCCACTGAGCCATTAATTAGTGCCAGAGGGATTGTCGATTGTTGCATGGCCGAAACCCAGCGCTCGCGATGCTCTAGACGATCGCGGATATAGGTAATCAGATTGTGAAAGATATGCTTGCCACTATTGATATTAATCAGCCACCAAAAGTTCTCTAGCATCTCTTTCGAGGGTTTGCTCTTGGCGCCAAACACCGAGCTAAAGTTACGGCAGAATTTTGCATAACCAGTCAATCGATTGAGCAGACCGCCTATGGGGCTCAACAAGAGTTTTTGCGTTAACAGTGCACGATGGGTTTCGGGAAATAGGCCGCCATTTAAAAAACAGCAGGAGAGCCATTCGCCGGCACACCCGCCCTCGAACTGACGAGATAAAAGCTCTTGAGCAACTGTATCTCCATAGTCGTGGGCTAGCACATGGAACTGTTGCACCCCTTTGGCTTTTACCAGCGCTTCAATCAGATCCGCCTGTCCATGAATGGAATATTTATGTCTATTAGGTTTGTCGGAAAAGCCAAAGCCAAGCATGTCCACTGCGATTAGCCGGTAGTCTTTTGCCAGTAGGTGCCACATGGGCTGCCAATCCCAGCTGGAAGTGGGGAAGCCGTGGAGTAGAAGAATGGTTGGCTGCTCAAGATTTTGGTCTGCAGCCTTTTGCTTAGGACTTTCATCAATAACAAATAATGCGTGACCCAGTAATTCCATAAACTCGCCGCGCTCACGCCACTGCTCTGGTCCGCTGTGAGTCTTTTCAGAAAGCGTTTCTATTACCTGACTCATGCTGATACCTCTGGTGCTTTTTTGACTTAGTTTTCTGCACTGTTTTTGAAAATAAAATCGGCCAAAATTCCAGACAGTTTTTCTGCTTTCGCCCATTGAAAGAAATGGCCGCCGCCAATAGTGGTATGGGGCTGCCCGACAGTTCCTGGCACCTTTGCCAGCCAGGGTTTTTCAAAGCCATTGGTGATCGGATCGTTGCCGGCGCCGACACATAAAAGAGGTTTTTCAAATTTTTCAAAAAACTCCCAGGCCTTTTTTTGTGCCTCTAGAGATGGGTCGGGCATGATAGGCACCTGGGTGGGCATGGCGCGCACCGCCATTTTATACTCTGGGCTAGGGAAGGGCGCTTCATAGATAGTTGAAAGCTGAGTGGAGAATGGCGAAATTTTTGCCAGTCCTAAAGTGCGCATCAATAATTCAAGCGCTACAGACAGTGGATTGCGTTTTTCCATCTGTGAGGAACAAATAATGCCAGCCGGCACATCGCTGTTCTGCCAGGTATATTTTTGCCAGTGGGCGAACTGTCTCAGGCTTGAGTATTTTTCGCCGTCGGCACCATTCATTTTTTTCATCTGTGCGGTCATTGAAAAAAGATTTAATTTTTTCTGGGTATTTCGAAATGCGGTTATTTCCTCGACAATCGTTTGAGGTACATCGGGACTGTAGGGCAAACCGGTATTGCCGATTGCCACGCGGACAAAGCGCTCGCCGTTATCGGCCACCATGCGCAGGCCAATTAGTCCGCCCCAGTCCTGACCAAAAAAAGTCACATTGGAAAAATCATTTTGCACCAGCCACTGATTCATCCAATCCACCTGGCGCTGGTATGTGTAATCTTCCCGCGCTGCAGGTTTATCAGATTTGCCATAGCCGGGCAGATCAGGAGCAATCACCCGAATGCCGGCTTTGACTAAATGGGGAATCATGCGTGCGTAAAGATAACTCCATACTGGCTGTCCGTGCATGCACAGAATCACTGGGCCATCTTGTGGGCCTTCATCTATGTGGTGGATTCTAAGATCGCTGCCGTCGTGAGTTTTGACTGTGGTGTAGTGGGGTTCGAAAGGATATTCGGGAATATTGTCAAAACAGTGGTCAGGGGTTCTTAGGATTTCCATCAGTGTCTCCGCACAGTTAGGCCGTTATTTTTCTCGAGTATAACGCAGCGAGAATAGGATCACAGTTGCGCTGCCCATAGGGCGTTGGTTTGTAATCTATTGGCAGCTGTCCAGTGGGTCACAACAAAGCTTGCATGCGGCTCTTATGGGGAATAGTCTGAAGACTAAATAGAATAAAATCAAAGCAAAAAAACTGACTTTGATGCTCATAACAGCCGCTTTTACAGCGCACTCTACAAAAGGTAAAACAGATGACCGAAGCATGGATTATTGACGCCTGTCGCACTCCCCGCGGTATTGGCAAACCGGGCCGTGGCGCCCTTACTACCATTCACCCGCAACGACTGGGTTCCACTGTGCTTAAAGCCCTGGCTGAGCGCAATAATGTCAATACAGCTGACGTAGCCGATGTTATCTGGGGCTGTAACGTTCAGCGTGGCCAAAATGGCAATGATATGGGCCGTATGTCGGCGCTTGATGCCGGCTATGACCAGACCTCCAGCGGCGTGACGTTGGACCGTTTTTGCGGCTCCGGAATTACCACAGTAAACATGGCAGCGGCGTCGATTATGTCGGGCATGGAGGATCTAGTGGTTGCCGGTGGCTGCGAAATGATGTCTGGCTATGGTTTGCTCAGTGGTGAGGTTTCCCCCTTTGTGGATTCCGGGAATGAGCATTTGCGCGAGATGTATGGTCAGTCCCACCAGGGCATCTGTGCCGATACAATCGCCACTATTGAGGGTATTTCTCGAGAAGATCTGGATAGTCTGGCTGCAGTCAGTCAGCAGCGCGCCGCCCACGCCATGGCTAATGGTCATTTCGATAAGAGTTTGGTGCCGGTGTACCACGACGACGGCACTCTGGCGTTGGATAAAGATGAATTTCCCCGCCCCAGCACCACTCTTGACAGCCTTAGTCAGTTAAATCCTTCCTTTGAAAAGCTGGCCCAGATGCCTCTGGATGAAAAAGGCACCACCTACGCTAAATTGATGGCAGTGAAATACCCAGATGTACAAATCAAACACGTGCATCATGCCGGCAACTCCTCAGGGGTAGTAGACGGTGCCGCTGGGGTACTCCTGGCCTCGCCAGAATACGCAACTAAGCAGGGCTGGAAGCCGCGAGCCAAAGTTGTCGCCTTTTGTAATATGGGCGACTGCCCCTCACTGATGCTCAATGCGCCAGTGCCGGCGGCCAAGCGGGTGCTGGCTAAAGCTGGCTTGGACAAAAGCGATATAGATCTCTGGGAAATCAATGAAGCCTTTGCCGTGGTTGCGGAGAAGTTTATTCGCGATCTGGAGCTGGACCGTGACACCGTCAATGTAAACGGTGGGGCTATGGCCCTGGGCCATCCTATCGGCGCGACAGGGGCTGTATTGATTGGCACCATGGTCGATGAGTTAGAGCGACGTCAACTGAAGCGCGGTCTGATCACTATGTGTGCTGGCGGCGGAATGGCACCAGCGATTATTGTTGAGCGTATGTAAGGAGTTTGCCATGAGCAACGATCAGACAGAGTCGTTTACCCCAGTAGATGTGGCGATTAAGCCGCGCAATCGGCAGCATGATTTGGCTGCGGCGCTCAAAACTGACTGGATGCGCAAGGATGTCTTTGCCACGGCTTGGTTTAATGCCATGTCGATCACTTTCCCTCTCGGCGAACAGTTTTTTATTAACTCGGTGCGCCACTACCGCGATCGCATTAGCGACCCCAAGCTACAGGACGAGGTGCGTCAGTTTTTCAGTCAAGAGGCGGTGCACCTCCGTGAACACAAGCGTTACAACGAAATGCTCTGTGAGCTGCGCGGCTATGATCTAGAAAAACTTGAAGGCCCATTGCGTCGACGTATGGGCTGGGTTAAAAAGAATGTACCGGCTCGGGAACAGCTCGCTGGAACCGTAGCCGTGGAGCATTTAACTGCAGTGTTGGCGGAGAAAGCGCTGGGTGATAAGGGTATTTTTGCCGATGCTGATCCCGCCATGCGCGAGCTCTGGCAGTGGCACTCGGTGGAGGAGATGGAGCACAAGGCAGTGGCCTTTGATGTCTATCGGGCTATCGGTGGCACAGAGAAAATGCGTCGCGCCGCCATGCGCCGCAGCACATTGTTTCTGACCTGGGATATTCTCCATGGGGTGCGTCATATCTTGAAGTGCGACGGCAAGCTGTGGAGCCCGAAAGTCTGGCTCTCAGGTCTGCGGTTTTTGTTCGGTAAGCAGGGCATATTGCGAGGCACCTTGGCTCCTTACAGGGCGTTCTTTGGTGAGGATTTTCATCCTTGGCAAGAGGATACCAGTGAGTTGATTGCTCGATGGGAATTTCAGCAGCAGTAGTTTACTTGCGTGAAGTTCGGGAAAAAGACTCTAAAAGAAGCTAAAAAACGCGATAAGACGTAAAAATAGCAGTTTGAGTTAAATTGGGGGTGAGTTTAATGTTAGGTTCAAATTATCCATACAGGCTAGCAACCCTGTTGCTGGTCTCTTTCGCCGTAATGCCCTTGCCGTCTTTTGCCGAGGGTTATGAACCTGAAGCCCTCAAAAGCGGTCGTGTGGATCCCAGCCTGCATCTGCAGCAGGGCAGCGATCAGCTGGTAGCACAAAAAATCAATCAGGTTATCTACAAGGCTACCGGCTTTGGTAATACCTTTATGGTGGTGACCAGCGAAGGCAATGTGATTGTTGATACCTCTCTGCCAGCCATGGCGCCCAAGCATAAGCAGTTATTGACGGCCGTGAGCGATGGCCCGGTGCACTCAATTATTATCACTCATGGCCACGGCGATCACACCGGTGGTGTGGCCCTGTGGCGCGAGCCTCAGACTCAGGTTATTGCCCAGCAGAATATGGTTGAGTTTCTCAATTATCAAAAGCGCCTGGGCCAGCTGTTTATGCAGCGCAACAGTGCGCAGTTTGGTTTTGACTTGGTGGATAACCCCTCATCCACAGCCAGCCAGAGTGCTGGCGTTAATATGCTGCCCAATAGGTTATTCGATCGGCGCCTAGACTTTACCCTTGGCGGTGAGCAGTTTGAAATCCTCCACACCCCAGCGGAAACTTACGATGCCCTGACGGTATGGATGCCGGAGCACAAAGCCGCTTTTGTCGGCGATCTGTTCTACCGTTCATTTCCCAATATCTATACCTTGCGCGGTACCAAACCGCGTTGGGCGCTGGACTATATAGAGTCGATTAACCGGGTCTTGGCACTGCAGCCGGAAATTTTGTTGCCCAGCCACGGCGAGCCGATTCTGGGCAATGACAATATCCGTCGAGAGATGACTAAATATCGCGACGCCATCCAGTATGTTCACGATCAAACGGTTCAGGGCATGAATCAGGGCCGCGACGTCTACAGTCTGATGCGCGAGATTAAACTGCCCGCCGAACTGGATGTGGGTGAAGCCTACGGCTGGGTCTCCTGGTCAGTGCGCGGTATCTATGAAGGCTATATGGGCTGGTTCGATGGTGATCCGGTAAATATGTATGCTCAGTCGCCGCAGTCGATTTATGCCGACTTGGTAGTCCTGGCTGGGGGTGCTGAAAAGGTTGTGGCCCTAGCGCAACAGACGCTAGATTCAGGGGATGGGGTCAAGGCATTGCTGCTTATTGAAGCGGCACTGGATGCGGAGCCGGATAATCGCACTGTGCAGGCTATGCGTCTGCAGATATTGACGGCTCTACGCAAAGCTTCAGGCAACCTCAATGAGTCTGGTTGGCTCAACCATGGTATTAAACAAAGCAAGCGCAAGATGGCCCCTTGATCGGTTTTTAACGCTGCTACTGAACTAAAGAGAAACGAAGATGAACCAATCACAAGACTCTCAAGTCGATGCTTTTAAAGAAGACCTGTCCCCAGCAGCTGCTGAGGTTAGAGGATTCGACACCTTAATTACCAACGCCAAAGTGTTTAACAACGGCGAAGCGGCCGTGATTGAAGATGTTGCCATTGCCGGTGGGCGCATTGTTGCCCGAGGTCAGAACTTGGATCAGACCAGCGCAGCGCAGGTAATCGATGCTGAGGGCCTGTGGTTGATGCCGGGCCTATTTGATATTCACACCCATTATGATCTCGAGCTTGAAGTGGCTCCGGGCTTGCCTGAGTCGACTCGCCATGGCACTACCTCGGTAGTGATCGCTAACTGCAGTTTAGGTTTAGCCTTTGGCAACCAGCGCGACGGCATCAATGATCCTATTGTCAGCTGCTATGCCCGAGTGGAAAATATCCCCAAGTCGGTACTGCGCAGCTGCGCCGATAACTGTACCTGGGATAATCCCAAGGACTATTTGGATCATCTGGATACGCTTAAATTGGGCCCCAATGTGGCGGTGTTATTCCCTCACTCCATGCTGCGTATCGACACCATGGGCTTTGATGCCAGTGTCAGGCGCGATCCCACCGCTGCTGAAATTGAAACCATGAAAAGCACATTGCGCGATGCGCTGAAGCAGGGTTATGTCGGCTTTTCCACCGACGCACTGCCATTCCACTATTTAGCGGCACAGCCTCACTGCGAGAAAACCATTCCCACTCAGTTTGCCAAGTACAATGAGATCAAACAGCTGGCCCAGGTAGTGCGCGAGGCCGGCGCCGTATGGCAGGCAACGCCACCCAAAGACAGTGTGATTGACACTTTAAAAACCTTCTTGCTGACCAGCGGGCGTCTCTACGGTAAGCCATTGAAAACCACAGTGGTAGCAGCACTGGATATAGCCAATAACTGGCGTATCTCCATTTTAGCTAAACGTCTTACGAGCATACTGAACTCCACTTTAATTCAGGGCGAGTTTCACATGCAGGCCCTGGGTGCGCCGTTTAAAGTTTGGTCCGACGGTGCCGTAACGCCTCTCGCGGAAGAGATTCCCGAGCTGCGCCGCCTCAACGAAACTGATCTGGAAGATCACGCGGAGCGTCTGGCAATTCTCAATGACCCCGACTATGCCAAAGCCTTTAAAGCGATGTGGATGAAGGGCAAGCAGGGCTGGAGCCTGGCGCGACTCAAGCGTAAGCTCAATCTCGAAGACTATGCCTTTAATCGCACCTTGGCGGATATGGATGTGGTGCGTTGCCCGCAGCAGAGCTGGCAGGGCATGACATTTCAGGCACTGTTTGAACGCATTTTGGCGTTTAAAGCGGGCCAACTAAAAGACACTATCAGCCAGCAGGAGCGAGACCTGCTGGAAGCGGATTTTCTCTGGATCGCCGATGAAGGGGACTTTATTTTGCAGATGCTGAGAAGCTTTGACAATGATCTAAGCTGGAGCACGATTACCGCCAACCGGGATATGAAAACCGTGCGGGAATTAATTATGCACCCCAACTTGTTGCCTGGCTTTAACGATAGTGGCGCGCACCTGACCAATATGGCGTTCTATGACGTCAACCTGCGCAGCCTTCAGCTGGCGGCACAGGGGGGTGATGCCGATGTCAGCTATATGGTTAAACGCCTGACTAAAGATCCCGCCGATGTCTTTGGTGTCGAGGGCGGCACTATTGATCTGGGTGACGTGGCAGATTTGATTTTGATCGACCCGAAAAAGCTCGCGCAATACGATGGCGAGAGCAAGGTTGAGCGGGTCTATCGCGAAGAGTTTAGTCACGAGCAGTTGGTCAACCGCTCCGATGATGTGGTCAGTCTAGTAATGATTGGCGGTCACACCGCCTGGCAAGATAACGCTCTGGCGACAGATCTGGGTAAAAAGCCTATGGGTCGCTTGCTGCGTTCTGTGGCCACCGTGAAGTGAGATGAGAATCATATCCTTGGGTTGCACAGTCGATCAACCAAACCACTTTATGGCTCGAACAAAATTATGATTAGATTTTAGCGCTAGCCAGTGGCCCTTTAGTTTTGCAGTGACGGCTCTTGAGGCTGCGTGATTGACTGTCGGCTATTCTCGAGTACAGCTGATAAACAAAAAAATTGTCCAATAATAAAAATTATAAAAAGGAACAGACCATGCGTCCAAAGATTACAGCAGCTCTATTCGCCCTTCTGTCACTCAGTCTCACAGCCCAGCTAGCTGCAGCCGACCAAGTATTAGCCTTGCAGCAGCAGGCGCAAGCTAAACCTCAGCCAATGCTAGGGGTCCCGCCAGCGCGCAACTTGCAAGTCACCATGCACAATTTCCGCGACTACCCGATGAACAAATGGGCATTTCAAAATAGCGGCGCGCCACTAAACACAGTGATGATTCCGCGCCAGGGCAATATTGTGCAGCTACCAGGTCCATCTCAGTCACAGCTGGGTGAAAAACAGTTCACCGCTGCGACGGGTGATCAGCAGGGTTTTGATCAACTCTTCGAGGACAACTATGCCGACGGTGTGGCGATTATCAAAGGTGACCAGCTACTCCATGAAAGCTATTTCCACAGCTTTAATGCCCACGCCCAGCATATTTGGTTCTCCATGAGTAAATCTCTCGCCAGCAGCGCCTTTGGCCTACTCGTGGAGCAGGGCAAGGTAAAGCTGGATAAGTCGCCAGCAGACTATATTCCCGAATTGAAGGGCAGCGGTTTTGAACGGGTCACCATCCAGCAGCTGCTGGATCACGCCACTTCGCTAGATTTCAAAGAAACCTATACTGATATCACCTCAGATTTTGCCCTCTATTATACGCCGGCACTCAATATGGGTTGGCTGCCCGGTGCTCGAGATGTGCAGCCGAATAATAGCGAAATCTACGGCGTCCATGATTTCCTCAGCCGCTTTATCAAACCTGACCCCAAGCGTGAGCCCGGAGATAACTTTGATTACAACTCCAGCAATGCCGATGTGCTCGGCTGGTTGATAGCCCGGATCAGTGGTCAGCCGTTCCAAGACTTTATCCAGCAGAATATTTGGGCCAAGCTCGGCGCTGAGCACGACGCCACAATAGCCGTAGACAGAGCCTATATGCCCGCAGTTACCGGCGGTATGAACAGCACCTTAAGAGATGCGGCACGCTTTGGCATGATGATTCGCGACTCGGGGAAATTTAACGGTCAGCAGATTATCCCCGCTGATTGGGTTGATACCACTCTCGATGTCAGCGACCAGCTAAAGGCTAATATGACCGCCAACAGCAACTATAAAGAAGAAACCTGGTCCGCTTACCACAATATGTGGTGGATTCTCGATGAGACGATTGGTGAGTTCGCCGCTGTGGGTATTCATGGGCAGGTTATCTACATCAACCGCAAGGCCGATACGGTGATGGTTTGGTTCTCCAGCCAGCCAGTGGCTGGTGCGGCGAGAAATGAGGGCTTTAGAGCCAAGCTAAGAGCGGCGCGAGAGATGGCTGCGGGGCTGTAAATACGGGCTTATGAGCTCTCAAGCTCTAAGCCGCGAACTCATTTAGGCAGTCGCTTTTCTGCTAGAGAAATACTCTTATCTCTGTAGGGTAAATCGCTCAAACGCGGTAAGCTAAAGCGTCCTTAAACGACGCTGCTGTATTAGCAGTTATAACAGTCAAAATCTGCGAGTCAAATAATATGAGCCAGACCAATGTCTTTGGAGAAGCACTCGAAGAGTGCTGCAGCAACCCCATCACCGGATACTTTCGCGATGGCTTCTGCCGCACCGATAAATATGATCGCGGCTCCCACACTGTCTGTGCGCAAATCACCGATGAGTTTTTAGAGTTCTCCAAATCCAGAGGCAATGACCTGTCGACGCCGCGGCCAGAATTTGAATTTCCCGGCTTGGTTGCCGGCCAGTCTTGGTGCCTCTGTGCATCCCGCTGGCTGGAGGCCTACGAGAGTGGCTGCGCGCCAAAAGTGTTTTTGCGACGCAGCAATAGCATGGCCTTGGAAATTGTGCCTTTGGAGGCTCTTAAAGCGTCCGCAGCGGATTTGAACTGAGTTGAGCTCAACATACCAAATTAAAATAACAAAAAAATAAAATAACCCAGGCTGAAATCTCTATGAGCTTCTACGACAAGTATATTTTGCCCTCCTTTCTCAACTGTGCCTGTGGCGCTAAACCGATTCTCTATCAGCGCGGTAAAGTGGTTCCCCTAGCCGAGGGGCTGGTGCTCGAAGTAGGAATCGGCTCGGGGCTCAATATCCCCTTTTACGACGCCAACAAAGTGGACAAGGTCATAGGCCTGGATCCTTCTCCAGAACTCAATGAAATGGCCGAGAAAGTGGTCAGCAAGACCGCCGCGGAGAATGGTTTAAATGTAGAAATTATTCTTGGCAGCGCTGAAGCCATGCCTTTTCCCGATAACCATTTTGATAGCGTAGTAATCACTTACACCCTCTGTACTATACCCGATGCGGAGTCTGCCAATCTTGAAATACGCCGTGTGTTAAAGCCCGGCGGCAAGCTAATCTTCTGTGAGCATGGGCTGGCCCCTGACGCAGGTGTTGCCAAATGGCAGGGCCGCATCGATCCTATCTGGGGCAAAATTGCCGGCGGTTGCCACCTCAATCGCGATATTCCCCAGCTGATTACAGGGGCGGGTTTTACTCTTGAAACTCTGGAGCAGATGTATCTACCGAGCACCCCAAAGTTCGCTGGGTATAATTATTGGGGCGTGGCGGTAATCGCATAATATTGGCTTAGTTTTTATTGGGCTGTTGAACATGTCAGTTTGCCCACGAAGGTGTTACATTCAATTGCTGAGACACCAGAGCTGATAACAGCCTAATCAAAATAATAATAATCGAGGTACTCAATGTCCGATCCAGCTCTGCCTGAAGGGGCCCCTGCAAAATCCTCTGAATCAACTGCTACACCTTTATCCAATGGCTATCGCCGCTATGTGTTGGTTTTACTGACACTGGTTTATGCGCTCAATTTTATCGACCGCCAGATTCTGGTTATTCTGCAAGAGTCGATTAAAGTGGATATGGACCTGTCTGATTCTCAGCTCGGTCTGCTCACCGGTTTTGCCTTTGCCATCTTTTACGTCAGCGTGGGTATTCCTATTGCCCGCTGGGCCGATGTGGGCAACCGACGCAATATTGTCTCCCTTGCGATAGCCGTGTGGAGTGGTATGACGGCACTCTCTGGGTTTACCCAGAACTTCTGGCAGTTGTTAATGGCGCGGATCGGTGTTGGCGTCGGTGAAGCTGGCGGCAGCCCCCCATCCCATTCGATGATTTCTGATTATTACCCGGTTGAACAGCGCGGCAGTGCCCTGTCGTTTTACTCTACCGGTGTCTATCTGGGCATTCTGTTTGGCTTTTTGATTGGTGGGTGGATCAACAGTGAGTTTGGTTGGCGAACAGCCTTCTTCGTGGTCGGTGTGCCGGGCTTTTTGGTGGCTCTCTTAGTCCGTTTCACCATTCGCGAGCCGGTCCGCGGTGGTCTCGAAGGTCGCGCCCTAGAAGCCCCAGCAACCTTTGGTGAAACCCTGCGCACCCTTAAAAGCTTTGGCTCCTTTAAGCTGTTTGCCATTGCCGCCGGACTAAATGCTTTTAGTAGCTACGGCATTGGCAACTTTACGCCGTCGTTTTTAATTCGCTCTCACGGTTTTAGCAGCTTGGAGGTGGGTACCAGTCTGGCGCTGATCACCGGTATAGGCGGCGCGCTGGGAACCTATATGGGGGGCGTATTGGCGGATCGCTACGGCGCTAAAGACAAACGCTGGTATCTGTGGATTTCAGGGATTCCCGCGGCCTGCAGTGTGCCGCTGATGTTTACCGCGGTGTTTATTGGCGATCCCCGATTGGCCCTGGGCTTTCTGTTTTTTGCCACTATGCTGGGCGCCTTTTATCTGGGGCCAACCATTGCCATCTCACACACATTGGTGAGCCCGAGCATGCGCGCCATGGCCTCGGCTATTCTGTTCTTTATTCTCAACCTCATTGGTTTGGGTTTAGGGCCTTTAGTGGTGGGTATGCTGAGTGATTTCCTCACTCCCAGCTACGGCTCTGAGGCACTGCGTTATGCCCTGGGCATAGTCTCATTTGTCAATCTGATCTCGGCGGCGTTCTTCTTTTTGGCGGCGCGTAAATTGCTCGCGGATCTCAAGGCATGATGAGTTTGCTCCGCAGCAAGGTATTTTTTGCCATCTTTTTAGTCACTGTAGTGAGTCTCTACAGTATGGGAGCGAACCGCGATCCGCTGCCAGATTTTGGTGGCTACAGCGATGTAAAGCAGAAGAAAACGGCGTTTTTTGACTATATGTTGCCCCTGGTATCTGCTGCCAATCAGTCGATTATGGAACAGCGTGCCGAGCTTGAGGAAATGGCCACCGACGCTGATCAACTGTCATTTTTTCAGCAGCGCAATTTGCTGCAGTTGGCTGAAAGCTATCGCGTAGATACGCAAACTCTCAACAACCAGCAAGTAATTGATCAGCTGCTATTGCGAGTTGCGGTACTGCCCCCTTCATTGGTGCTGGCTCAGGCGGCTATCGAGTCGGCCTGGGGAACCTCGCGCTTTGCCCGGCAGGGCAATAATCTGTTTGGTCAGTGGTGCTATCAGAAGGGCTGCGGCCTGGTGCCTCTGCAGCGCTCGGCAGATAGCAAACATGAGGTGGCCAAGTTTGATTCCGTGGCCGCTGCAGTTGATGCCTATCTCCACAATCTCAATACTCATCGCGCCTATAAAGATCTGCGCGCGCTTCGCGCTGAGCTGAGCACGGCTGAGAGTTCTGCCAGTGGTCATCAGTTGGCACAGACTCTGCTCTACTATTCAGAGCTGCGCCAGGTCTATGTTGATGAGGTACAGGCGGTGATCAGAATCAATCAATTACATGGCTACGACGAGCTCTAAAAATGAAAAAATATTTTATTATTTTTGCACTAGTTCTTGCTGTCTCTCTTGGTCTGTTTCTCACTTTTGCACCGGCCATTTTGGATGAGGAGCGGAATGTTGTGGTCGAGCATCAAGCCTACGAGATCTCCGACCAGGCCCAACAACTGCACAGCAGTCTGCTGATTGGCGATTGGCATGCAGATAGCCTGCTGTGGATGCGCAATCTGAGTGAGCAGTACGACTATGGGCACCTGGATTTTCC
>Ga0206126_10000889_pt1 | contig 38906 bp, 64 predicted proteins | sample Helgoland_Spring_5_FD_148621 | JGI IMG/M metagenome (GOLD analysis project Ga0206126, IMG submission 148621) | Pelagic subsurface seawater microbial communities from Kabeltonne, Helgoland, North Sea - Helgoland_Spring_Bloom_20160412_1 | ecosystem: Environmental > Aquatic > Marine > Epipelagic ...
GATTTGGAACTTGAACCGTTCAGCATGGGAAGCTTCGCGGAGATCATTGGTTCTATGTTTATAGCTGGCAGCGTGCTACTGGTGTTTGTAGCCTATATTGATGGCCGTCTATTCTAGCTTTAACCCAGCTACTACCTTGGGACTTTAATCAGTCCCTTTTTTTATGCCTGAGTTTTGTGTTGGACCTGAATGCTTGGACTTGGATGGCCCCACCTAACGACACTTATGACAGGTTAGCGCATGGTCCTTAAACCTTTACCGTGCCTGGTATCGATTGATATTAATGACTGCTGAGATGGGTATAGCAACTTGGTAGTGGATATCTCTTGGCATATACACATCAACACATTCAAAACCATCAAACCAAGCAGAGAACCGCATAGGCAACCTGAGAGGCAGCACCCCCACCCCCAACTTCGGGGCAGTGGTTGCACTAGGATAACCACCCCATACACCGGAGCTATTTTTGGAACCTGATCAGCTAAAAGACCAGCAATATCATATAGTTGTATGCGAATTTAGGTCTTAGTAGTACCAGATTTGGGACTAGGTGTCGTATATTTGTAGCGTAAGGTATTGTTTTAGAAGGGAATAGACGTAACTAGGTGCAGAAGTGCAAGGTAGTATTAGGTTCTGAAGGATAAAAGAACCCCAGTAAAGACCTATAACAGATCTAAACTTGGTTCCTTTTACCCTTAGTCGCATTTAGGACTTCGGATAGTCTGCAATTAACGCTTTATGCAAACTCGACTGCCTTCTACTAGCGTGTAGTCCACCCCCTGTTCAGTCTTTAGAACTCAGATGCGCCGTGGGGTATCTTTTTGCGCTTTAAGTCTTGAGCGGTGAGGGAGGCTTTCGCCGGACATATCCTTCAAGACCGAGACCACTATGTACGCTATTGCATATAAAGATATATTTCTCTATATAAACTTTACTAAGTGATCACGATAAGTATACATTAACCTTTAGTAACCTGCATCTAAATTGTCATTTTTTTAGCGTTTTTTATTGCTATTTTGCATCTTTTTTGCTATATATTTTACAGCTCCGATTTTAGTCCCTATACTGTCTTGGTCGGCTACCCCTCTCTCAGGCCGACTGCTTCTCTCTAGCGTTCGCTAGGGGGAGGCATTAAAAATAACGGCTAGGAAATAATATGCGTTACCTACAAGATCCAGCCTTTATGAAAAGGGCTAATCTCTCAAAAGATAAAGCTCCAGTTATAGAAAACAGAAACGGCAGCGTTTCTACTCACAGAATGGCGGCAGAAAAGTACAAAGGGGAGTGGTACGCATTTCCAACAGTTGTACAGCAGAAAGACGGAAAGCTAAAAGAGTACGAAGATCCATTTAAAGCATTAAAAGCAAACCTGAAAGTGGGTAATGCCATGAGATTTGGCAAAGATAAAGATGCTGCTATAAAGTTTGCAAAAGGCGGGTACAAACAAGGTACTCCAATGGAAACAAACCCAATATTAAAAGCCTTGTCTAATAATGACGCTAACGCGCTGCTCGCATTCGCTCGCAGATAGGAATAGGTAAAGATATTGGAGCTTAGTGAGAATACGGGCATAACAATACCAATCAGAAACCTAGTGGCTATGATTGTTTTTACCTGTGTATCTACTATGGCTTACTTTAGCGTTCAAGAACGACTAAACATTTTAGAGCACGCCTTAGACAAGACGCAGATAGATATAAGCCAAAATAGTGAGTTTAGAGTAAAATGGCCGAGAGGTGAGCTAGGATCACTTCCTGCTGATGCTAGGCAAGATATGCTTTTAGAGTATATTAGTGATCAGCAACAAAAGCAAAACAGCTCTACTGAAAAGTTAGTAGAATCGATTACCGACTTAAAGCTACGTATAGCCGCCCTAGAGACTGGCGTAGAACTAAAAAGAAACTAAAGAGGTTGCCAGAGTAATGCTACAAGCTCTAATTGGCCCAGTATCTTCTCTATTGGAGAAGTTTATACCAGACAAAGATCTTCGCAGTAAGCTATCTCATGAGATCGCTACTATGGCGGAGAAGAACGCGCATGAGCAGATTAAAGCGCAGCTAGAAATCAACAAGACAGAAGCACAACACAACTCATTATTTGTTAGCGGCTGGCGACCTGCGGTAGGCTGGACTTGCTGTTTAGGTATGGCGGCTAACTTCTTAATTATCCCAATGACTAACTTTGCTTTAGCGTTGGCCTCATCTAACATATCAATCCCGTTAATAGATTTAGAAACTATGCTGCCAGTCTTGCTAGGAATGCTTGGGCTTGGTGGTATGCGTAGTTTTGAGAAATCTAAGGGCGTATCAAGGAAGTAATATGCAACTTGACAAGAAATTCACACCAGCAAACGTAATAACAGTAGTTTTAACAGTAGCCTTCGCGTTAATGGCGTGGCAGGATGTGAAAGGTCAAGTTGAGGTAAACTCCTCATCGATACATAAAGGTCAGATTGTAGCGGAAGAAATGAGAGATAATGTACACACACTAAAGGTTGATGTGGCTCTATTGAAGCAAGACTCAATCAATGCAGCGGCATCAAGAGAAGAGATTAAGGCTAACCAGGCTGAAATATTAAAATTATTACGGAGCAAATAATGATATTAGAAGAACTGCAAAAATTTAAAGAACTTGTTGAGCCTAGCGAATTTGAAAGAGTTTGCAATTTTGAGAGGGTTCAAATAGCTGCTGGGCTAACCGAGATAACTGAAGATCAAATTAAACAACTACTTGGCGAATAGTAAATGGCTTTAATTACTGATCTAATTACAAGAAAGCAAAGAAATACAATAGATCATAGCCGAGTTGCTTGTTTTTGCGATACCAGCTCACCTAATGCGCTTGCTCAATGTCAGGCGTATTATGCTGCCTATCCAGACTTAAATCCAAACCTTATATTTCAGTATGACTTATCTACTGCTGGCGCTAAAACAAGAGAGACTGCTTGGGAATTATGGGGAAAAGACTGGCACGATTTTATTGTGTCAAATAACATAGAAGGAATTTGCTGCAATCCAGAGTTTGATATTGACTCACCTCTATGGCCTGGGTATAGCGCTTTAAACGTATTGGGCGACATACTATCTTTAAGAAGAAGTATGTTAGTAATAAACCCACCAACTCCAGATGTTTTTAAATCTATTAGCCCAAGAGTTTCACCAACACCTTATAGTAATTCACAATACCCATATCAATTTGTTGGCTGGTACAATTTTGGCGGAATAAGACAAGATGGCCCCTTTCCTCCGCCTAACCCTTTTGTTCCTGAGTCTATAATTTCGGCTGAAGGAGATAACGCTTACGATTATACGATAACTGGAGTTGTTCCAGAAAACAAGAAATGGGATTATAGTGGAGGAATGCTTTCTGGGGAATGGGATTTTTCCAGAGATTATTTAGGGCAAAAAGTTATATATATTCCTACATGGCGGATAGGGTGGAAATCTGGCTCCCTGAACCCTTCAGAAATAACTACAGCAGAAATAACTGCTATGGTTGAAAGATCTAAATCTACAAAAGGAAGCATAAGCTCTAATATAGATAAACCAATAGTTACCAGCTCAAGACAAAGAGTTTCTAACAGATATTTTATTGGTCAGGCTATGTTTACAGATACTATATTTAAAGACTTAGGCTTTACAGATGTAAAATGGGGCTATTCTAAAGATCAAAGCGGAGTAAGTATATTAAACTCTTACAACACTAAGTTAAACACTAACAACTACGATCCAGATGAAACATCAAATACAAATGTACAGTTTACACTTGACAATATTGCTGGTACGGTTGGCAATCAGTACAGAGATTTAGGTCCAAACTATTTAGTAGAAGATAACTATAAATGGCACGCTCATAATACAAATACATTTCCTATGCCAGTGTTTACCTATGTAGGTGGGTGCTTAGTAAATATGAGTGTAAACACAAATGGTTCATGGTGCGATGGTGGAGCAGATGCTGTCTTTGATATACAAGATGGAGCTGTTTTGTTTGAAATGACATCTCATTTCTTGCAGTATGCTGGATGGGCTATAAAAAATGGAGCCTCAGCAGTTCATGGGTCTTATGTAGAGCCTTTCGCTCCACAGGTAAATAGCGGTGGAAACTTTGCATCAAATTTATTAAAAGGAAATCAGGTAGCAACTTCTGCTGTTTTTGGTATGTCTTCAACACCAAAAAATATAGAAGTTTGGGGGGACGGGTTAGCCGCTCCGTACTATTACGAATCAACAGAAGAAGAAGGTACAATGGAACATAAAAAAGCAATTACAATAGCTACAGCAACCCCAAATGACATAGCCGCAACAACAAAAGACACATTTGGTTATTATGGATTTGGTAGTACAAACCCTTACGCACAACGAGGAGGCGGCTCAGGAAGCGGAAGAAAATATAACTTCCTCTGGCTTCCTCCAGCATCTCCTAATGTTGGAACAATTTATAGTGCTAGGGGGGTTATATCTACAACCAGTATGTTCTTAGACTATGAGGCTGTTGCTGGAGATACTCAAGAAGATGTTGTTGACGGCATTCTTGCAAGCACTTATAACAACTCTGCCGAACTAGAAAATACGTTCTATTTTGAAAAGGTTATTGGCCCATCAGGAGGGGATTACGCTGGGCAATTTGGGATTCAAATTTCAGGAGCGGCAGAATATTTCTGGTCAGGAGCAATGAATCAAACCTTTGGTGTAGGAACTGTAAACCCCACAGGATGGCTTGCTTCTGGAGTTGAATGGCCAAAAGGTAAAGATATAGCTGGAGTAGACACGCTAGATAATTATTATGATAAAAATGGAAATATAGCGTTTCAGTTTGGCGTTGTCAATATAGCTTCGGCTGACAGGATGTGGTTTGTAGATGATACAACTGGATGGCCAAATGATACTGTTACAGGATTTATGCTTACAGGTATTGATGCAACTGACGCAGCTTCAGTTATTTCACAATATGAAGGAACAACACCTAAAATTGAAAAAATAACATTTAAAAATATTAGCTCACCAGGAGCAGGAATTGCAGATATTGTTTTAACAAGAGAAGACTTTTTGCCGTATGTATCTCAATATTCTATTTACCTGTTAGCCCCATTAAGCGGGGTTAATGGAGCTGCTTATAGAGCCCTACCATTTATTGCAAATAATAATTATGAGGCAACAATTGAGTTTTCTGCTTCAGACTTAGGATTTTCTAGCGGAGCAAATAAGTCAGTTATCTCACGATCAGTAATTTCACACAACACAGAATCATAAGGAAAGAACAATGGCTTCAGCAATATACATAGCATCAGGAATAACAGCAGCAACAGGAGCTGACTTTCCTTTGGACGCAGGATCTTCACGACTATTTTACTGTAAACCGGCATTAGGCTCTAACGAGGCTTTAACTTTAGACATTAAAAATGTTGACGGAACTTACACTCAGGTAGGCACTCTAGCAAACTCTAGCAACCAAGCTGGTACAGTTACAGCAACAGGTGCTGGGACAAGTACATTTAGAGTAAGTCGATCTACCGTTAGCCCAGCAAAGACTGTATACTTCGATTGATGATTAAACGACAAAAGAAAAGAAAGCTAACAAAGCAGCAGGATAAGTTTGTTGATCTTATGGCCCGTGGTTATCACGAAGGCCGAGATCCTACAAAGATGACTGTAATGGATGCTTTCCGTCTTGCGGGCTATGCGCCTGACAACGGTAACGCCTATCGCTTATACAAAGACCTAAAAGATATAATCAAAGAGCGAAGGGATGATCTGGTTGAAGAAAACCAGGTTGCCTCTTTAGCAACTAAGATTATTGAAGACATAATGGTTGATCCAGATAATCGACCAGAGATACGTTTAAAAGCGGCTCAAGATATTCTGCACAGAACAGGCCATGATAAGCCTAAAGAACTAAATGTTAACCAAACCGTATCAGACCTTTCTGATGCAGAACTTGATGAACAACTATCGGAACTGATTGAATCATCTACTAATGTCAAACAACTTAAACAAGGCTGAGAAAGAGAAGCTCCTTCAATTAATGAAGGAGAAAGAAGAGAGGATTCTATTTAATCAAATAGGACAATGGACTCCCTATGGCTGGCAGGAACTACTGTCTAATGCTACAGAGGAGAACAATCAGTGCTTGGCAATGGCGGGCAACAGGGTCGGTAAGACTTATACTGGAGCTAGAATTACCGCTTGTCACTTGACGGGTAAGTACCCAGACTGGTGGGAAGGCAAGCGATTTACCAAGCCTATTAACGCATGGGCAGCGGGTGCTAGTACAGTTACCACACGGGACATCTTGCAGAAAGAATTGCTAGGTGATCCTGTGAATCTATTAATGCGTGGCTCTGGGGCAATACCTAGAGATTGCATAGTTGATGTGGTCAGAAAGCCGCAGATACCTAATGCAGTAGAGAGTATTGTGGTTAAATTCCACAACGCCTTTGGTGTGCATATAGGCGAGTCAGTAATCTCGTTTAAGTCATACGAGATGGGTGAAGAGAAGTTCATGGGTTCTTCGCTTGACTGGATCTGGCTAGATGAGCAGCCAGCACAGAACATCTATACTCAGTGTTTGACAAGAACACTTGATAAGCGTGGGTTCGTTATGATGACGTTCACACCTGAAAGCGGTATGACACCTGTTATTCAGCAGTTTATGAATGATAGGAAGAAAGGTCAGTTTCTAGTACAAGCTGGTTGGGATGAGGCTCCTCACTTAGATGAAGATGCAAAAGAGCAGATCCTAGCCCAGTACCTCCCTAATGAGCGGGAGATGAGAACCAAAGGCCAGCCGGTATTTGGTAGAGGTATGGTATTCCCATACACTCTCGATAAACTTGTGGTCGAAGATTTTACAATACCCGCTCACTGGAATAGAATCTGTGGCATAGATTTTGGGTTTGATCACCCTACAGCTATTGTTTGGGGTGCAATAAACCCAGATAATGGCTGCTTTTACATTACAGACGAGTACAGAGAGTCTCGTCAAACAGCAACGCAACACGCTATAGCGATTAGAGCAAGAACAGTTCAGCCACCTATAGCTTGGCCGCACGATGGCAATAGAACATTTGATGGTGGTGATTCAATGGCGGTGCAGTACAGACAGGAAGGTGTAAACTTCTTGCCTGAGCATTTCACCAATCCACCAGACTTGTCGCAAACTAAAGGCGACATAAAGATAGCTCCAGGTATTACCGCTATTTCTCAAGCAATGGAAAAAGGGTTATTTAAAGTATTTCAAAGTTGTCAGTATTGGCAACAAGAGTATGGCGCATATCACTTTGGCGAGAACGGTAAAATTGTTGATAAAGCAGATGATTTAATGTCAGCAACTAGATACGCATTTCAAAGCCAGCGATGGGCAGAGCCAAGTAAAGATAAATCAAAAAGACAGCGCCCTTGGGAAACTAAGGAATCTAAAAGCAATTACAACTGGGTCACATAATGATCACAAACAAAGATTTACTGAGTACAATTAATTCCTATGAAGATAATGTTTCTGATCACATGGATAGCGATGCAGCGCAAACTCGTGCTGATTTACTTGATTACTATCTTGGTGAGTCTTACGGCAACGAAAGGGATGGCTACTCAAGTATTGTTACACGAGAGGTCTACCAGACCGTTGAGAATATTAAGGCAGATATAGCGGAGTTATTTGTAGCTGATGATGAGACTGTACGATTTGAACCAGAAGGTCCAGAGGATGTTGAAGCAGCACAGCAAGCTACTGACTACATTCGCTATGTATTTTATCGCCAAAACGATGGCTTCAGCAATATCATGGATAGTCTTATCGATGGTTTACTACAGCGTCAAGGTGTTATTAAGCGTTGGCGAGCTATGGAAGACTCTACAACCAGGCACTCGTTTGATGACATATCTCCGCAAGCATTCGAGCTACTTGAAGCTGATCCAGAAGTTGAAATCTCTGATTTTGAAGAATACTTAGATAGATTTACAGGTGAGATTACTTACTCTGGCAGCATGCTTCATACAGTAACTAAAAGCTCTACTCGTATTGAAGTTGTTCCTTCTGAAGAGTTTGGCATTGATCGTAACGCTACTACAGTACAAGAAGCTAGATTTGTTCGTCAGCGTAGTCAAAAGTCTAAAAGCGATCTGCTTGAGATGGATTTTGATGAGGCTAAAATTGACAAAGCGTCAACTTCTTCTGGTTACAATGAATATGATTCACCTGAGCGTATTGCTCGTAACTTCGATACAGATGATTACGATGGCGATGAGAACCAGATTGCAAACACTTACGACCTACATGAGATTTATATTCGTATAGACCGTGACGAAGATGGTTACGATGAATTGCTTAAAGTTTGCAAAATTGGTAACACAGTATTAAACGTCGAAGAAGTTGATGAAATTCCTTTTGAAATCTGGACTCCTATCCGTATGCCTCACAAGCTTACAGGTCTTTGCCCAGCGGATGCCGCAGCACCCATCCAAAAGATGAAGAGCACGCTTTGGCGTAACCAGCTAGACAATCAGTACAACCTGAATAACGGTCGTCCTGTGGTCGTAGAGGGCCAGGTAGACCTAGACTCAGTAATGAGCAGCAAGCCTGGAGCACCTTATTTAGTCAAGCATCCTAATGCTATCTCATTCCCAGGACAGCCTTCGTTTGGCGCTCATACCAACAATATGATGGGTATGGCTGATCAGATGCTAGAAAAGGATGTAGGGTCTACTGATAACTCGCTTAACCCAGACATTCTTAATGGCAACACAGCAGCGGGTGCAGTTAGCCAAGTATTGTCCAAGCGACAAGCTCGTATTCGTTTAATTGCTCGTGAGTACGGTGAATTCTTGCGTAAAGTCTTTATGGGCGTTTATGAGTTAGAGATTGCTCATGCAGATGACAAGTCTATCTTTAGATTAAACAATAAGTTTGTAGAGGTTGATCCTCGCACATGGAATGCTCGAAAAGACGTTACAGTCCTAGTTGGTTTGGGTAACGGCTCTAAAACTGAGCAATTGTTCCATATGCAGCAAACTATGCAGGCACAACAAACAATGGTATCGGCTGGTGGCTTAGGTGTTACTGTAATGCCGCATCAGATTGTACAGTTGCAAGAAGATATGGTAAGACTGTATGATAAGGCAGCATACGGGCGATACTTTACAGATCCTGGTCCAGAGTTTACCGGTCAGCCAGAAGGTCCGTCACCAGAGCAACAAGCGGCTATGCAAGCGCAGCAAGTGCAGACAGAAGCTGTTATGGCTCAAATTGAAATTGAGAAAGCTAAGATCGAGCTTGATAGAGCAGAACTTGAGCTTAAAGAGCAAGAGTTTATGCTTGAAGTTAAGAAGCATGAAGATGAGAACGAATTTAAAGTGGCTGAAATAAATCTGGAGGCACGCAGTGAGAGAGCAGTCAAGATTGGTAACTAGTCTACCTAGTGATAAGGCAGAACTAGATATAAGAATTCGGGTGGCAAATGCCTCCGCAAGGCTTATAGAAGACGAAGCAATACAGTTTATTTTCCAAGAAATGGAAGATAATTTGTACAGGGCTTTTTCTGGAGCATCAAGACCTGATCAGGTTGAGCATATCTGGAGAGAGGTTAAAGTAGTTAAGGCTTTAAAAGAGAATATGGAGTGGTATGCAAACCAACGAGAAAGCCTCGCCAAGCGAGCAAAGTGAAGAATATTTTATTGTGTCTAGTGAGTTAATTAACTGGATGCGAGCAATGGCTTTTACAAAGCTAACAATGAAAGACGTAGAGGGTGCTGTTGATGAGTTGTGGAATTGCCCAACAATTGAACAATACCTAAAACTAAAAGACGAACAAAAACCAAAGATTATTACTTAACAATTGAGGACAACGGGAAACCGACCCTTTGAGGAGATACAAATGTCAGACAATGAGAACAATTCTTCGGAACTCTCTAGTAACGAACCCATTACGCAGGATGCTGGAATAGAAGCAATTTTGGGCATGGTCAATCCTAAATCTAATTTAGGAGAAATTGAAAATGAACCTGTAGCTGAAGCGGAATCTGAAGAAGAATATTCTGAAGAAGAAGTGGACGAAAACTTGGATCAACTAGAAGAAGTTGAAACCGAAGATAGTGATGAAGGCGGAGAAGAAGAACTCTCTGGTGACATCGAGCTTGAAGACGGTGAATATGAATATCTAGTCAATGCACGCGAATTTCTTGTTGAAAATGGTCTTGACGACATTGAGAAGATTAAGAGCGGCGTTTTGATGCAAGGTGATTATACACGCAAGACTCAGGCGTTATCTGAAGAGCGAAACACTTTTGAGGCAGAGCGAGGAGCATCTCTTGAAGAAACAGCAAAGCTGTTAGAGTATGCACAAGCTATGGTTTACGGGCAAAAACCCACTCACACCACTCAAGAGTTAATAGCTTTAAAACAATCAGATCCTTACGCTTATGAACAGGCATTAGAGAATCGAGTTCTTTACGAACAAAAAGAACAAGAGATCAATGCTGTAGCCGCTCAAGTAAATGAGCAATACGAAGGTCAAAGATTACAAAACTTGCAAGCTGAGTCAGCCAAACAGGCTGAGTTATTAATTCAGTTAGAGCCAAGCTTTAGTGATACGAAAGTAGCTTCACAGAAAGTAGAAGTTATGACCGAGTACTTTGAAAGCATTGGTGGTAGCGCAGAAATGCTGTCTACTGTCACAGATGCCATTGTACTTAAAGTATTGCACGATGCTGCCATGGCTAGTAGCACTAAGAAGCAAGTAGAAGCAACTAAAAAGGCTCCTAAGAAAAAAGCTTCTAAGACTGTTCTAAGAAAAGGCGCGTCAGCGAGTCGAGCACAAAAACAGGCTGCTGCACAATCTAAAAAGTTTAAGAATGCCACACAAAATGATGGCTCTTTTTCAAGAGATTCTGCGGTAGATTTAATTCTCGATTCTTTTAAATAAATAGGTAAATTAACATGTCTACAATCGCATCAACCTCAGTGGTAGCATTAGATAATGCAAATAACATCCGTGAAGACTTAGGTAACGTAATTTTTAATGTTACTCCTTTCATGACTCCTTTCACTTCTGGTATCGCACAAACTCGCGCTACTGCTGATACTCATGAGTGGTTAACTGACACTTACGAAGACGCTATTGATACTAATGCTCGCGTTGAAGCAGGTCTTCCTCAAACCTCAACTGCCGGTACTACTCGTGTTCGTCTTGGTAACTTTATTCAAATTGCAGATAAAACTGTAACCGTTACTAAGAAAGCTGAATTCATGGATCGTGCTGGTGTTCCTGGCAAAGAAATGGCTTATCAGCTAATGAAGCTTGGTAAAGAGTTGCAAATGGATGTCGAAAAGCAAACTTTAGGTTGCTACGGCGCTGTTTCTACTAAATCTCAAGGTGACGCCACTAATGCTGGTATTTCTGGTTCATTCGGCTCTTACATTGGTACTAACCAAACAGTTAATGGCGCAACTAACGCTGTTATTAACGAAGGTGTTGGCGGCGCAGGTGTTCTTTTTGATGGCTCTACTGTACCTACAGCTGGCGATAACAATCCTGCAATCAGTCAAACCACAATGGATTCATTGCTTGATGGTGTTTGGGATAATTCTGGCGACATTAACAGCGCTAAGATTATGGCTTCTGCTGGCGTTGTGTCTTCATTGCGTAACGGTTTAAGTGGCATGGCTACTAATGCAGATTCTGTAGTTTCAAACTTAGACGCTAACACTACTAGCGGCGGCAACATTATCGCTCGTGTAGCTGTTTACGTTTCTCAGTTTGGCCCTATCGCTGTTGTTCCTAACAAGCATATGCCTGCTAACACTTTGTACGTTGTTGACTATAGCACTTGGGGCTTGGCTTTTGCTGGTGGTAAGAAGATTCATACTACTGACGTAGCTACTCAAACCTCTGCTGAACAGAAACTTTTAGAGTGTTACTACACTTTAGAAGCTCGTTCTGAAGCTGGTAACGCTGCTTACTACAACATTGCTTAATGTTTAAGTAACTAAGGTGGGGGAGCTTCGGCTCCCTTTTCCTGTATCTAACTATTGGAGAAGATTATGCCAGCAGGTAAAGGAACATACGGAACTAAAGTAGGACGACCACCAAAGAAAAGTAAGAAGAAAAAAACTAAGAAGTGAGAGAGTTATGGATAAGCATATAGATACAGAGACAAATAACGGAGTCACTGAAGACAATTACCTTACCTCAGACGGAGCAATTGTTCAGAACTTCAGTCAAGACATTACTCAGTTATTAGAAGATAACAAGAACGCAAGAAACGCTACTAGCGATTGGGTTAAATACGATCCTAAACAGAATTACCATCAAGTTTTAGATTTATCTATGACTGATGCAATGAGAATAAAACAAGAGCATGGAATCGATATACTTAACGATACCGATATGGATTGGAAGTATTTCTTCAAGCTCATTGAAACACACTACCCATACATGAAAACCACAACAGCGAGACTGTAATGGCTTTAACAACAAACGCAGATCTACAGGCAGCAATTGCCGACTGGTTAAATAGATCAGACCTTAGCGCTCAGATCCCAGACTTCCTGACTTTAGCTCAGTTAAAAATAAACCGTAGATTGTCTATTGTGGAGCAAGAGATTCTTGCAGAGATTACTCCTGTAGCACAAACTACAGCTTTACCAGCAGACACTAAGTTTGTTATTAGCGTATCAGATGCTAATGGTCGTAACATCGAGCCTGTATCCATACAAGAGCTTTTAGACTATGAGGCGATTAGCGGTTCAGTAACTCGCTACGCTATTTCCGGTGATAAGATCTATTTAGCGCCAACACCAGCAGCAGATAACACGTCTAAGTTTAGAATTCTTTACAGCGCAGACCGAGATCTAAACAACGGTACAAATGGTCCTGTGTTACTACAAGATATTTATTTAAACGCAGCATTACACGAAGCTTATGTCTATCTTAAAGATGATGGCCGAGTAGCATATTTTAAAGGTATGGTTGATGAAGCCGTATCGAATGTACAAGCAAGACGAGCCAAACAAGGCATCGGTAGAGCAAGAATTAAAGACGATAGCATACAAGCCAATGGAGGCCCGTTAGTCTAATGACTTCAGCAATAGTAAGAACTAATCCAACAGCAGGTACGGCCACAACTTCTAGCGTTAGAGATAACTTTGGATTTGCTGCCGATGAAATTAACGTACTACAAAGATCAAGCACTGAGCTAAAATCTACTACGTCTGGGCCGATAGCTTACGCTGTAAACTTTGGGTCTAGCCCAGTATTCTCGCTTGTTGATGGAGCAAGAATATCAGTAAAAATTAATGTTACAAATACCGCATCGCCACTTATTACTGTTTCTCCTGGAATTTCTCCTGTAGGCATAGTTAAATCTGATGGTTCAGCTTTAGTTGCGGGTGATCTTGTCGCGGATAGTATTTATGATTTAATGTATAACGCTACTACCTCAAAGTGGGTAGCGCTTAATGTAGATGTTATAACTTCACAAGACGCACTTTTAACAACTATCCTTGGTGGTTTATATCCAGTAGGCGGCTTACTAACAACTACTAACTCTGCAAACCCAGGCGATGAAGATTATTTCTTTAGCGGTATTACGTTTGGTACTTGGGAAGCTTATGCACAAGGCCGTACCATTGTAGGTATTGATACTGGTTTTGGTACAGGATTCGTCTCAGGATCTGCATCCCTTGGTCAGATTACTATAGTTATTGCTGAAAAAGCCTTATCTAAAGGAGACTCAATAACTGTTAGCGGATTTACAGGCACTAGCATTATAGCAAACGGCTCTCATACTGTTGATTCAGCAGTTACCGCTGCTGGACAAACAACAATAATTTATGATGTTGTTGATCAAGATGAATTAGCTTCATTAGTAGGAACAGATGTTAAAGTTATTAATGAGGACTTTGACACATCTCAAGAAATTGGTGGTGAAAGCACTACTACTGACCTTATAGACCATGAGCATCACGTTCTTAAAAACGGCTATCAAAACAACGGAGACATAGGTGTAAGTGACTATGTTTCAGAGGCTAGTTCCAATAACAATGGTGATTATCAGTTAAGACCTGGACTTACTGCACAACCTTTTATTGGAAGGTCAAGCCCGCCAATAAGCGCGTCAGATCCAGACATAAGCTCACCTACTGCTGATGCTATAACAAACTTACAGCCATACATAACCACTTATATCTGGAAACGTGTAGTCACACCATAGGATTAGTCAATGCCATTTGAAACTGATAAAGGCGGTGGTTTTAAGATAGATGCTTCTGATCTTCTAAAGACTGGCGTATACCCAGAACGATTTGATAGACAGATCCCATTTTGGGAAACTGTAAACGGTGTACAGTATACTGAGTTTGGTATGCGAAGAAAGGCTGGTCGAGAACTTGTACACGACTACAAGATAGCTCCACAAAGCTCTAACACTCCAGTACGAGGAATTACAGCGACAAGAGAGTTTGATACAAAGGTTGCGTACTTAGGCGATCTTAGAAACATATACTCATATTTAGACAGAGATCCGATTACTGGCGTTCCTTCTTACAATACAGTCGGCACTGGATATAACCTTCTTCGCACATCGCAAGGAACAGAGTGGGATGCAGGTCAAACACTAAATATAGTTGCTGCCGAAAAGCTTGGTCAAAGTGGACAGATAGTTATTACAACCGCAACTCCTCATGGGTTAATACCTGGAGTAAGTATAACTGTAGCAGGTCTAGGATATACAACTTACAATCCTAATGGTGTTAAGGTAACTTCATTCCCTACCGGTGTTCAAACATTAGCCTCTCAAATATACATATCTACTGGTGTCACAGGAGCAGAAACTTATGACGCATCGAGCGCAACAGTCACTCTAGGTGAAACCAATTGGGACGCTTCGCAAACAACTTGGGATGAAGCTGTAAACGAATCAGACCAGTGGGATTTTGAAACCTTTGGTTCTTTTGTCGTTGGTGCCGCAGGATCAGGCAAACCAGTAATTAAAAAAAATAACGTAAACTTTAATACGTTCCACAACGATCAAGTCAGCGGCGCAACAATCCTATCAACAAATACAGGCGGGACTGATTACAGTGTAGGTGACGCACTAACTACAACTGTATCTCCTGCTGGTGGTAGTGGATTAACTGCTACAGTAACAAAAGTTAATGCGAGTGCAATTGTTGATTTTAAAATAACAAACTTTGGTTCTGGTTACGCAAATGGAGATGTAGTTACATTCTCTGGCGGTACAACTCCAGCAACTGCAACCTTAACCGTCCCTGACATCGACTTTGATTCGCTAGAGTGCTTTCACCGTCAAGGCCCGCACATGCTTGCGTTTAACTACACTAAGGGCGCTGTAGACTACAGTACAAGCTTTGCATGGTGTAGCGCAGATAGCTTAGACGTTTGGGGCGCACTAGCAACAAACACCGCTGGTAGTTTGTTAATTCGTGAAGCAGAGACTCCCATACGTTGCGTATGCCAATTAGGTACTGGGTTAGCAGTTTACACAGATACTCAAATGTTCGTAGTCAACTATGTTGGTCTACCTAATATATTTGGTTATCAAGTGGCGCTAGAAGGTAGCGTTGGAGCAGTGTCTCCTAACTCAGTTATTTCCGTTGGACGCAAAAACTACGGCGTAAGCAGAGATGGATTCTTTGTTACTGATGGGTCTTCTGTACAAATGATTGGCCGTGAAAGCGGTATGAACCAATTCTTTAGAGATAATGTGGCTCGTTCAGAGCTTGCTCAAGTATATGGCTTTGACAACTCAAAAGAAAATGAAGTTGTATGGGGCGTACCTATAGATTCTGCGAGTATCACTAAGGAAATATATTACAACTACAAGACTGGCCAATGGGGAATGCGAGATCAAACTATCTCTGCTTATTTAGATAGAGGCGTATTCCATACAGCTTTATCGGCAGACTCTATTGGTAACTTTTATAGAGAAGGAAATGTTCCATCATTAGCTAACCCTAGCGTGTTTGCAATTACTAAAGCTCACGATCTTAATGATGCAGATCGCATTAAAGAAATATCAGCTATTCGCGTAGGTATGGAGATAGGAGAAGACTCTGGAAACCCAACACTTTCTGTTGGATTCTCAAGCACTATTGATGCCACTCCAACATTCTTACAAAAAGATAGCTTTATTATTGACGACACATTTAAGAGTTTCCCAGTTAGAGCTGCTGGTCGATACATTACCATTAAGATCGAAAGTAATGGCTCTGCTGATAACTGGACAATTACTAACCTAGTGGTTCAAGGTCGAATGGAAGGTGAGCGATAATGGCTAATCTTCCAGCAGAGTATAACAGGCCGGTACTTGAGGATGAGCTGAGAAAGCTTAACCAAAGGATTGACGACATGAAGACGTTGTTAACCTTTATTCCTCAAGCGTCACCAGTGGCAAACCCTAAGATTGGAATGGTTATGTATTCCGATGGAACTACTACTGACTTTAGCAACCATACGGAAAGAGGTCTTTACCGCTATGACTATGTGAACCCAGACACAGATGGTATTCTTGGGTGGATGCACTTTGCTATGAATGATATGGAGCCATTTAGTATTACTGGGACTAATGGCGATGTAATTGATTACACTCAGTCTAATGATTTTGTAACACTTAGTAATTCAAATGGAGGATCTTGGACGCTAAACCTACCCTCTCCTGTTGATCAGTCTTTTAGGACAATAAGGTTTATATCAGACGATACAACTACAGGTGTAAGTAAAATAATTTTAGACGCAGGAACTTTTATCATACAACCACCAGGTGGTATACCAGCGGGATCAAATACATTTGATATAGCTAGAAAATATGAGGGGATAACATTGTACAGTGATGGAACTCAGTGGATTGTAATACAATTGTCATCATAAATTAAAAAGAGAGAGAGATGAATCCAGTAGTAGCAGATATAAAGAAAGAGTGGGACTGGGTAGGATTTGGAATAAATGAGATCCTTAATCAGTTCCACTGGTTTGAGTACAGAGCTGAAGATGTTTACTCAGCATGTGTAAATGGATCAGCAGTATTGTATAAGACAGATAATGGCTTTGCGATATTTGTAATAGAGATTCACCCTTTAACAGAGGAAAGAACATTTTTGTGCTGGCTTGCTGGGGGCAAAGGAAAAGGTCTAGGCTTGGTTAAACAGCACTTTGACTTTTTTTGCGAAGAAGGAAGAAGAATAGGATGTACAAGATTTAAAACAAGAACAGCCATAGATGGATTGGATAGTATGTTTACAGGTATGGGGTTTAGATGTGATATGAGAGATTTTAGTTACGATTTAGCGGATAAATCCGCATCAGGAGAATAGCATGGGCGGCGGCGGCGGTTCACAACCAGCAAATACAACAACAACAAGTAAACCATTTCCAGCGCAGGAAAAGGCTTTAACTGAATTATTTGGAATGTCTCAGGCTGCATTTGATGCTGGTCCACAACAATTCTATCCAGGTCAGACAGTAGCGGATCAAGGCTTTAACACTTTGGCTGGTCAGCAGCTAGGTCTTGATGCTGCCGGTATTCAAGGTGGTCTTGGAATGCAAGCTGCTCAGAACTTGAGTGCAGCGTTCGATCCTAACTCAGATCAAAGCCAAGCCATTATCAATCCGTTAGTTGCTAACTTGCAAAGCCAGATCCTTCCTGGAATTGGCAGTCAAGCTATCCAACAGGGCGCATTTGGTGGTGATCGACAGCGTATACAAGAGCAGAGTGCTGCTGAGGCTACAGCAGGAGCCGCTACACAGGCTATCTTGCGTAATCAACAGAATGCCATTCAGAACCTTGGCAGCGTCCAGAGCGGCCTTTTAGCGCCTGCTAGGACTGCATCTGCCGTTGGTGCTCAGCAGGATGCTTACAGACAAGCTCTTATTAACGCTGATAGAGAGCGTTTTAGATTCGAGCAGGAAGCTCCTGAGACTGCACTTGACCGATTGGGTAGCCGTATTAGCGGTATTAACCTTGGCCAAATTGGTAACACTACTACCAGTGGTGGCGGTGGTGGTAATAGCGCAGCTACAGCAGCGGGTGGTGCAATGGCCGCTTACGGTCTATTTGGTGGAGGTGGATCGTAATGGGTTGGGGAGGCGGGACAAGTAATAATACACCCACAGCATTGACTGACATGCAAAAACGGTATGAGGCTGAAACTGGCAGCACAATGTTTTCTCAGCCAAAAAGTGAATCTGGGGGTCGCAACCATCAAAAAAGAAACTCTGAAAAAGAAGCTTATAGTGAGTGGGCAAAGTCGACTGCTGGCATGGACGCAGGGAGAAACAGATTTAACGAGATGATGGCTAATCGCAGCCAGAATCCCGTATTAGGTCAGACTCAAGCAGGAATGAGTGGCTTTGATCAGTTCCAAGCAATGCAGGCTGGTAGAAATGTTCCAACTTTAGGTCAATCAAGCAGCGTTACACTTTCGGGATGGCCTGGAGTGCTTCAGGCTGTTGGTGACATGAAGAGAGCTGAGCAAAGAGATGTAGCTCAAGGCGCTAAATTAAATCAAGCAGGCTACGATAAATTTCAAGCAATGCAGGCTGCAAGAGGCGCTGCTACAGATTCTTATAATAATAGCAAACTTGATGGATTTGATTCCCGTGGCGCAATTGGCGGTCTTGTAAATCAATTAAATTCCCAAGGAAAGCTATTTACAAATACTGCTGTAAACCAACAGCCAGGCTACGATAGTTTCCAATCACAAATGGGACAAAGACAAATGGGGCCACAATTTAATGCCTTTGGTTTTGGCGCACAGCCAGGATTAGCGGCTCAAGGTGGTCAAGGTGGCAGTATGCTTGCGAATATGTCTACTCAAGGTATGAATCAGCTTGCAGCAGGCCAGCAAAATAACCCAACAATATTTAAAGCGAAGTCTTAATGTTTAAATACTTTAAGTTAGAAGATTTTGATTGCCAAGAAACAGGCGTTAACGGTATTAATGTTGAGTTTGTTTTAAAGCTAGATGAGTTAAGGGAAGCCTGCGGGTTTCCTTTTATTATTACTTCTGGCTATAGAAATCTCAGTCACAGCATTGAGGCTAAGAAGCCTAGACCTGGAACTCACGCTCAAGGCATTGCAGCAGATATAAAAGTAACAGGTGGAGCGCAAAGAATGGCAGTTGTGGAACACGCTGTTAAACTAGGCTTCACAGGAATAGGCGTAGCAAAGAGCTTCGTCCATGTAGATATAAGAGAAACTACACCCGTATTGTGGTGTTACTAATAGGATAAATTATGGCACTCCCATTCTTAATACCAATGCTTATAGGCGCTGGCGTTGGCGCAATAACAAACCCAGATGATCGGCTTAGAGGCGCATTACTTGGTGGCACATTAGGCGCACTTACTGGTGGGTTAGGTGGTGGCGCAGGAGCCGCCGCGCAAACAGGTGGTCAAGCCGCAGTGCAAGCAGGTGGTCAAGCCGCAACAACGGAAGCAGCTAAAACCATAGCTCTTCAAGAAGCTACTAAACAAGCTGGATTAGAGTCAGCTAAACAGGTAGCAGCTAAAGAGGCTGCAACAGAAGCAGCCAAGCAAGCAGCAACAGAAACGGCAAATCAGGTTGCTGGTGATCAATTGCTTCAAAACGCTGCAACTAGGGATGCTGCAAATTTTATGGCTCGGTCTGGCGGTCAGGTGTCTGCAAATCCAAAAACGGCTATGGATTTAACTGCTCAAGGACAAATGAGTCCTACTCTTCAAGGCGTTCAAGGTGGAACAGCTAACCCAGTAACTACTGCGACAAGACCTGAAATCTATAACATAATGGATAACGCCACAGAGGTTAAGCCAGGATTTTTTGATAGCTTTGGAAGTAATGACCTTGGTGTATCACAAAACCCTGGAGTTACTTATAATAGTCAGGTTCCACAAAGCCAAATAAATCAAAGTTTACAATCTGCACCGGCTAATACCGGACTTGATTTTGGCAGAGCTGGTGAAAGACTTGGCGCAGCGGCAAAAGAGAATCCTATGCAGACAGCGCAGTTTACTTCTCAAATGTTAGGCGGAAATCAACAGCAGCAACAAGCAGCACCAGTATATGCAGCTCCTATAGAGCAAAACTTTAATGCCTCTCCCCCACCATCAATAGAAGAAAGACTAGCAATGACTGGCGGTAACGAACCTTCTTTTGTTCCTAGAGGTTTATTTGAAGAGGAAAGAGCTTTACTGGATGATGAAGAGCGATTAAAAATAATGAACCAACAATTTAGATCGGCGGGATTAGTATAATATGGCTACACAACAAGAAAGTTTTGATGACATGCTACAACGGATTTTAGCCGAGTCTGGTCAGCTTACTTCAGATTTTGGAGCAAGCGAGCCAGTAGATCCGATTAGAGCTGAAAGATTAGCTTATGAAGCATCTTTAAATCCTCAAGCAGCCGCGCAACCAGTTAGAGACGTTAGAGCGGAAAGACTTGCCTCTGAAGCATCTCAAGCAGCTCCAGCTAATCGTTTTGCAACTCCTGTAGCGCCAGAGCAGCCAGCTCCAGGTTCTAGGGATGCGCTACTTGCCCAGCAAGAGCAGCTTAGACAGAATGCTATAGCTCAACAAGAAGCTTTTCAAACGTCAACAGAAGCTATTACGCAACGCCCAAGACAGCGCTTTCTCAACGAAGGCCAAGGCTTTATGGATGCATTTAAGAATCCAGGTGCAGGGCAAAGGCAGTTTGCTATTAACGCAGGACTAGCTCTACTTTCTAGCGGTGGCACTCAGGATCTATCTCAGCGTATTGGTCACGCTTTAGGTGCTGGCGTACAAGGTATGCAACAAGCTCGTCAAGGAGAACTTGATGTAGCTTCACGATTAGCTCAAGCAGAACAAGCAAAACTTGGCTTAGAAGAGAAAGGTTTAACAAGAGAAGTAGGGTTTACTAAAGCTCTAATGGACCTTGATACATCTACAGCAGCAGCCGCAGCAGCGACAACTAAAGCAGAAGCAGATTTAGTAAGACAGACCGCATTGCAAGATAGGCAGGTGACTACTTTTACTCAGGCTCAAAACGCAATAAAGCCAACAACAAAAGTTGTGTTTGGACCTAGTGGCGTTAATGAAGAAGTTTACACTGACGCGAATGGTAACTTTGTAACTGCTAATAGAATACCTTTAAGTGATGAGCAAATTTCCAGAATGGGACAAAGACCATCAGCTACAGCGGGTCTCCAGATTACAACTAACAAAGAAGGAGAAACTGTAATTACGCAAGGCGGTCCTGCTAAAGGTCAGCCTGGAAATCTTGGTACAGCTAAACCAGCAGGTCTTGAAACTGTTGACTTTATGAAGAATGCTCAAGATGATGCTACAGCGCTAACATCTATTGCAGACATAATACTTAGCCCTGGCTTTGAAAGCATACAAGGTAGTGTTCAAGGTCTAGCTTATGGATCAGAGTTTCTAGCAGGCTTTATGCCGAAAGAGCAAAGGCTGTTAAATTCACAGCTATCAAAGTTAGATAATTTAATAGCTATAAAAAACTCAGATTTTATGAAGCCAATGTCTGATAAAGATTGGCCTATTATTCAGCAGATATTTCAAACAGATAGAAGATTAGATCAGTCTGAAACTATTGATGTTATGGTTGCTCAAAAAATACCTGCTGCGGCAGAGGCTATTGAAAGAGGCTGGAATGCAGAAAATGTTAAACTGCAATCAAGAGGATTGCCAGGTATGACTGGCCCTCAAGCAAGAATGGGTTTTGCTAGTAGCGTTATGCTTCCGTTTATGCAAAAAGCTGTGCTTCCTTTACAGGCTAATCCGACTAGCGCGTCTATGAGGAAAGCTATTAACACTTTCCCTAAACCTGATTCTAGTTTAATCGGCCAAGGTTTCTTTTATTCTGCAAAGCTTAACAGAGTTATTCCAAAGGAAGCTATTGAATCTTTAGCGTTATCTGTAAATGATGCGTTAAGAGAGCAAAAAGGAATGCCTGTCGAATTCGGTTATGATGACGCAATAAATATGTTTCAAATTGAGGAATACTAAGAATGGCCGATAACAACACGCCAATAAATCCAACTGAAGAAGAATTATTAGCAGTAGAGAGAATGATTACTGGGGAAGCTGCTCCTCAAGCAGCGGCTACAAGCTTTGTGGGGCAGTTTGATGAATTGCCTACAGCAGATCAGCAATCTTACTCAAGTGTAGTGGGCGATGCTTTTGGGTTCACTCCATCATTAGGGGACGGTATGACTGAGCCTTTAGTTGATGAGGTAGCTAAACTTCCCGGTGGCGTTGATGACTTTATGCTAAGTTCAGCTCAGTCAGCAGCCAGGGGCGCAACAACTCTTTTAGATATATCTCCTATGGTGTGGAATGCAAGTGGATGGATCTTAGATAAGGTTACGCCTGACTCTGCATTTCAGCCAACATACATTGACTACCCTAGCGATATCATTTCAGAGTTAACTGGTATTGGTGATGCATCTAAAAAGCTTAGCGCTAACCGTTTAAAAGCAGCAGGAAAGCAAACTTTAGTTGACCTGGGTTTAGCGGATGAGTCGATCTTACAGGGTCAAGACTTTAGAATCCCTGAAGCAGAACTAACAAATCTTCAGCAAACCAGTATCAGACCTTTAGGTCTTGGGCTTGAAATAATGTCTGGCGGAGGATTGTCTGGCGCATTAGGTAAATCTGGTGCAGCAGGAAGCCTGTCTCGCGGCAGGGATGCAATGCTTGATGGGTCAAAAACCGCATCAATAAATCCATACCTAGAAAAGATTGGTGATGGTGGAGGTATTCTGCCAAGAAACTTTAATGATTTTAGAAGCATGGTTCCACAAGTTAGGACTACTTCTGGTGGTGTCCCAATAGCTCAGTCTGCACTTCCAAGGTTTAAGGAAGGCAGTACTGTAGTGGGTATAGCTAACGCTCCTGAATTAGAAATACCTTTTACATCTATTGTAAACAAAGGGATTGCAAAAGCAAAAGGTGAGGCAACAGATATTCCTTTTGCTAACATATCAACAGGCATATCAAAGCAAGAGTTAAAGTATTCTGGAATATCAGCTCTTGGTGGCGGATTGGCAAGTGCCGCTAGTGGTAATGACCCAATGTGGGAGGCTGCTGGTACAATTTTATTCCCTAGTGTCGGTGCTGTTAAGCAGATGATTAAGCAAAAGACTGGGAATGTAAAAGAGACTGTTGAAATGCTAACTTCTCAGGAAGGTCAAGCATTAACTTCTGTAGATTTAATACTTTCTTTTGCAGATGATAAATCATTATCCCTTCAAAACTTAGACGAAGCTATTAAAGCCGCGAACGGTAAGCCATTAAACATGAGTTTAGGTATGGCCACTAAAGACCCAGGTCTTATTGCGTTAGAGAATGGTCGCAGACAAATAAACACAGACCTAAGCAAGCTAGATGATGCTGGTAGAGCAATGCTTGGCGGTATGCTTAACGATATTGCTGATCAGGGTCTTGAGTCAGTTACTGAGATTCACTTGAAAACAAGACTTGATGATATTGAGAACCGTATTCAAGGATCTGTTAATGAGGCTGTACAGGAAGCAAGGCACGCAGCAGATGTTGCTGGCACTCCATTATCAACAGAGCAGGCCGGTATAGTTTTAAGAGACGGTCTTGATGTTGCAAGAGCAAATGCAGTTAAGATGCAGAAAGAAGCTTACGATTCGTTTCCTGACGCTACAGTAAACGCTAGAGAGATCCTAGCTGATATTGATAATTATATTGAAGAAACTTTCACCACGCAAGCAGCAAAAGAAAACTTCTTTAAAGGATTTGAAGACGAGTATAGGATATTACAAGAAGCTGCTGGAGCAACACCTGCTGCCTCTGTTCCTAATAAAGAAGCGTATGTGAATGCTGTAGATGCTTATAAAGCTGACTTAGTGGCGTATAAAGAATCTCAAAAGCAAGCTAAAGCTGTTGCAAAGCAGAACGCAAGTACTGAATACAAGTACACAAACATTGACGCAAAGAATAAATCGTTTGTCGATAACGATGGTCAGCAAGTTGAGCTAAAGAAATTAAGTCAAGAACAGCTTGAAGCTGAAGGTCTTGGTTATACTGGCGATGACAAGAAGACTGGTGCTCAATGGGCAATTGTTGATAATGGCCGAGTTGTTGATACCAGGAAGACATTACAAGAGATTAAAGACTCTGTTATTGATAACTATGGTCAGAAAGCATCTGTACCTAGTCCTGAAGTTATTCCTCAGCCAGTAAAGCCGAAGCTTGAAGACTTTACTACAAAACCAGACCCTAAAAATCCAAACATTGACATTAGTGAAATCATTGACCTTCGCTCTTTAGTTATGTCTAAACTAAGAAGCCTACCTAAAGCATCTGAGTCTGCTGGCGGTGTTGCCAATCCATTTAACAGAGCATTCGGGAGCAAGTTACAAGAAGCAATGTTTGACTCTATAACTTCTGACGAGTACGGAATAGCGTCTGCAATTACCAAGAAGATCAAAGCTACATTTGACGATCCATCTACAGTTGTTCGCGCTGGTGATGAGGTAGGTCAGCTATTAAACTCTAAGATATTTAGACGAGGAGATGCTGGCGCTAAAGCAGCAGACGAGCTGTTAAGAGCTGCTGAGTTTGCTCCAGGCGTTACAGGAATGGTTGTTGAGAATGTTAAGGCTTCATTCGCTTCATCGGTATTTAACAATGGCGTTATTAATAAAGCTGCTGCTGAAAAGTTCCTAGACGCTTATGCACCTTTCTTGCGTAGACCTGAGTTTAAGGCTGTAAGAGAGCAGCTAGAAGAAGCTACAATTAAAGGTAATGATGTAGAGCTTGCAGAGCTTGCAGCAAAGCAGTCAAGAAAAGATGTTAAGCAAAGCGTAGCTCACTTGTGGATAAACGCTGATAGCCCAAACAAAGCTATAGACTCAATCATTCGTGGTAAGGCCGGTAAGCCAGGCAAAGCTATGGACGAACTAATCAAGCAAGTAAGCATGGATAAGACTGGTAAGGCTTTAGAGGGACTTAGATCGAGCTTTATAAGCCGTATAGTAGAAGATGGTCGAGTAATACCTTACCGAACAAGAAAAGCCATCCTGCCTGAGCTTAAAAAGTTATTTGGCGAAGATAAAGGTAAGATCATTGATGATATCTTAAAGAAGAATGATGAGATTGTTTCAAGACCTGGTTACGGCAAAACTGATTCTGATTACCAGAAGTCTTTATTGTTAAGCACTATCGGTAAAGTATTGGGTGCTAAGATTGGTGCTCAGTTTGGTCAATCTCCACTAATCATGGCTAATGTTGGCGGTCGAGTTATGGAAAAGGTTCTTGAGAAAATACCTCAAGATAAGATGTCCTTGTTAGTAGATGAAATGCTTTTAGATCCAACTCAGTTTGCGTCCTACGTTAAGAAAGTAGATAAAATTAAAAACGTAGATGAAGCTGTAGCTATGGTCCATCAATGGCTTTTGATTGCGGGTGTTCAAACTAACTTGTCTATTAGACAGGCAAACAATGCTCCTAGTATTATTCGTGAAGATCCTAACTTTAACCCACAGCAGCTTGGCAATAGGTTACGAGGAATCTAGTATGATGGAGTCAGACCTTAGACTCCACATTAAATTGTTACTTACGGCCTCTGGGAAGAATCTTATTTTCATTCTTCTTGGAGGCTTTTTTCTTTTCTAAAGAGCCTTCCTTCGTATTGCTCCAGTCTATCCCATCAAACTTCTTACTAAACTCTTCTCTGCCTATATCAATAGGTCTTGGCTTCGATCCTTTACCCATTTTTACTAGCCTCCATAATCTCAATCATTTTGTTTAAATACCAAGCTGCTTTCTTAGCGTCTTCTATCGTATTTCCTTTGTGCCTTAGCCTTGTTCCGGTGTATTTAATTACATTGCCGTGACAGTAGCTTAGAGCGTCAACATCACCAAGAACATCAACTATGTAGTCGATAGTCTCTATGTTGCCTTTGGTGTAGTGCGCGGGGTGATTCACGTTATCAGTCATTATATCTCTCGCTAATTAGTTAGTTGCTGGCTTTGGGGATAAGGTAGGCCAGCGCTACCCAAGGAGGTTCAACTCCCCAATGTCGTAAGTAAATCATAATAATCTAAGCTGTTTTTGTCCTCATCAAACTCAATACTAAACATTAATCTATCTTCTCCAAAGTTAATTACAGAATGATGCTGTTGCGTGTTAAGCAGGTAGTATGTTGATGGTTTGTACTCTAGCTCAATAAAACTGTTCACCGTTGAAAGTGGCTCATTAGAAAACAAGCAGTGACTATTATCACCTCTTATCATCATATTTAAACTAGCGCCTCTATTGTCATCAATATGCCAGTTATAAATGTTTTTGCTTCTTATTAGAAGTATTGCTGCATTAAAAGTGTGCTTATCGTGAAGTGATTTTAAAAAACTATCTTTTAAAAAAACATCTTTAGGTACAAGTTTTACTCCAAAATTAAAGTATTCAACAAATAGCTCGCTGTTATCTGCAATCAAAAGCAAGTCATCCATAATGCTAGACTTGCAATCGATTTCCTTATAACAATCCACAGAGTTAACCACTATAGATCCGTTAGAAGACTATCAAGCTCGTCCTCAAGCTCCTCAATGTCAATTCCGCACTCGCATAAGAACTTACCTATAGTAATAGCTGTTGCACTCTCGGTTATAGTAAACGTGTAAGGTTGTTCGTACCCATCAATACTTAAAATTAAAGTCTTATCTTCTGGCAAATACTCTGCCATCAAAGCCTTTTGTGAAGTTGGATCATCTGCGGTAATGCTAATAACTGAAATCATTGCCCTATTCTCTCTAATTGTCTAAGTATTCGTTGGTTAAAATCTTCGATCATATCTCTATAGTCAGCAGCGTAAAGCTTCTTCGGCTTCTTTGCGTCTGCAAGCATTTGCTCAACAAACTCTTTGCTAAAAAGTTCTTGCATGTAGATTGTATAATTCTGAGCAGCAACACCATGCTTCATACCGAATTGATTACAATAAGCGCACTGGGGATGAATATTATCAATCTCTAAAGCCCAATAGCTGCTAGAGCCTTTGGGAATAAAGTGACCGCCTTGCATACCCTCGTTCCACTTCTTTGTAACTCCACAGGTTACGCAAGTACAATACCCATTGTCATCAGACTCCAACAACCTAACCAGCTTCTGAATAGCTTTGAGTGCTTCCTTGCGTAACTCTTGCGAAGTTTTCGCTTTCTTTTTAGCGGCCATTACTAAAAAGGCATATCATCGTCAAAGTCATCTGCTGGTGTTGCAGCAGCTTTAGCAGGCTTGGCTTGCTCATCCTTAGCCTGAACACTTAAACTTAGCGCAGGGGCTTTAGGATTATCCTTATTGCCAATCCAGGCACTTAGCCAGTAGTCTACGCCAGCAACATTAATGCTACCTTTGTATTGCGGATGCTTATCTGATTTGCGATCTTCATTTTTCCAGATAGCGCCTCGGTTGTTGTTATCATAATCAGTCATAGTTCTCTCCTAGTGCATAGTTTCAGTTGGGAAATCATCTTCATTTAATATTGGTGCGTTAATTGCACCCGTCATATAAGTTAACATTGTAGCGATGTGACATGCTTCATTTTTGACCGGCTCTTCCAGCTCTAAATCTATAGAAAGACTAGCAGGTCCGTACATTATAGGCTTACCTTCTTCATAAAACACTTCTTTAATAGAAATTTCGTTGCCTATTTTCACAATTCTATAGTTCCACATATTACCACCCGACTCCAAACCAGATGCCGATACCGTGAACAACTCCTACTGGGAATATAAATCCCCCAGCAATAAGTAATAAGTATTTTGCATACACTAAACAGTGAATTATATGCGTAACCCAAGCTGCAAGACACGCTATAACTGCAACCATTAATATGTAACCGCCGGTTTCTTCATTCATAGTTCTGTACCCTTTTCTGGTTGATATTTTTGAATCGACTTATCTTCTTTTTCAAACAGCTTAAAGTAATACTCTGCCATTGCTTTAAGCATAACCTCATCTTCAGCTTCAGTTTCCTCTTTAGATATTAGCTCAATTCGACCATCAAAAGCGTACCCACTACCCTTTAAAAAGTCACTAAACACCTCAATAATTTCGTATAGGTTTGCATCGCAATTGACGGACATCTCAATAGACCTCATTGCTGTATAGCATCCTTCATTTTCTGGCACTGTATAGTTAAATTTAATCATTGTTTATGCTCCTTTAAGTAATTTACGTTCTTCGGTTGTTAAAAATGCTGTTTCACACTTGCTTGGTGCTACCCACATAGCGCGTTGATCTTCTTCTGGTATCTCGCCAAAGGCTTCTTTAGCTAACGCTACATTATCGCTTGTAGGGTCGATAAGCATTCTGCGTATAAACTGTAGAGAATCATAATGGAGATCCACCGCTAACCCACACAGTTGCTCTTTTGTTTTCTCCTGTACGTACAGTTGCTCCTTTGACTTCGCCGGTGACTTTCCCCGCATCATCGCAGCCTCTGCATCATCATCCGCTGTAGGAATGCCAGCCATTGCCTGTAAAGCATAACGTCTAGCGTAGGTAATCGCTGAACCACCGCCTTGCGGATCTTTCTTAGCTAGGGGCAAGTAGAACTCTGACTCTAGCCATTCGCCTGAAGAGTGCATTAGCACAGTCACAACACCTATTCCTCCACCGCCTTCAGATGTAACAGGAAACTGCGAGTAAGATAAACCATTACTGGCAAACGGTTCTTTGATTGCCTTTATGACCGCTGTAAGATCAGCGTAGTTAGATTTAAAGAACGGGTTCTTTGCATCCTTAACTGCACCGCCCATTTCATTCTGCGCTTTACATAATGCTTTTGCTAAATTACTTATACTTTCTGACTTATTCATTTTCCTCTCCCTTTTCATTAAAAATTTTATTTACTCTTAAAAGCAGTACATGATACCTATCTGTCTCTTGGTCATGGTCAACCTCGGCATCACTTATACCGTAAAAAGCGCCACCATCGTCTACCGTAACAATCGTATCGTCGTCAAGGTCTTGAATTAATTTTTTTAAATCAGCAACATTAAATATCATCGTTTTCCTCTCCTTTTTCATTAAAATAATTGACATTACAATCCTCACAAACCAAGTCGTACCCACCTACACTTTCGCACGGGTCATAATCGCCGTCTTTCATACCATTACAATACTCACAAATATATATAGCCATTATCCCTCCTCAGAGACAGTTATAGTGTTCGTTTGCTCTTTCCTGGTGGGCCTCTATAGCTCTGCGCTTCTCAATATCTACAGCTATATAGCCCGCTTTCTTTTCTTTCTTTGCAATAATCTTTCTTTGCGCTTCTTGTTTACATGGTACGCATTTAGATGTGCTGCCTTTGCTTACCCAGACTCTAGTGTAAGATCCACACTTGAGGCAACTTGCATCAGATATAAAGCGACTGGTTCCAGATCTTAACCTCCTAGAATGCTTCTCGTATCTAACACCTCGGTGCTCATGGTTTACAGCTTTAAAATGCTCATGGTTTACCGGATTGAAATCTGCTTCGATAGGAGTCATTAGAATGGTAACTCCTTATCAGCGTTGCGCTCTGCTATAGCTTTTTGCTCGGTTCGCCATAACTCTAAAGCTAAACCCTCTACATGTTTTGCAAACGCATAACCATTAACAAAATCATTAGACTTCATATAGTTATTCATAGTGGCCATCAGCTCATACTCAAGCCAGCCTTCCTGCGCCTGAGCAGACATAGCGTCACCAATGTCAGAGCCAGTAAGACCATTCTCTGCTAAGTTTTTAACTTTCATAGCGTGCGCTCCACATAATTAGATACAATTGAGCTAAGAAGATCTTGCATATCAAGCTGCACTTCATCGGCGTTGCGAGTGTGCATCTTACGCATCCAATGGTGGATTAAGCAGTTTTCGACAATATAAGTTTCTAGGTACTCATGGAATGCACTGTCATCAACATCCGAATCCAAGTAAGCTTCAATAAGATCAAACTTAGCTTCATCAATGGAAAAACCTCTAGGTGATTCTGGTGGTGCTACTCGTGCGGAATTATCTGGAATGTTGTTCATGTGATTTGTCCTCCTCAGAACTGAGTACGAACTATAGTTTAATTTATTTAAAAAAACAATTAACGATTTGTAATAAACAAAGCGCTTGCTATTCTGTGTAAGCTGGATTACATTCACCGCTCACATCAATTGGAGGTATTTATGAAAGTAAGTTACGAAGAGTTAGTAGAGTTCTTTGGTTCACCTATGGAAGTGGCTGAATACTTTAACTGTAAGGTGCAGGCTGTCTATCAGTGGAAAGAAGATGTTCCTGACACTAGAGCTAGAGAATTCAAGTTAGTTAAGGAGCTAAGGAGTGCAGTATGTCAGCAGACAAGCTAGTGTCAAAGCTTAATCACGCCAAGGAAGTAAAGGCTAGAAAAGGTCACACTAGAAGTTGGGTGGCATTATGCCCAGCACACGATGACAAAAGCCCCTCACTTTGTATCGATGAGGCAGACAATGGCAAAATTTTAATCAAGTGTTGGTCTGGATGTGGTGCCAATGAAGTTATTGATAGCGTTGGGATGAAGTATCACGAGTTATTTCCTGATGATGGGTACGAATGTCACATTAAACGCAGGATAAAACCCGTTGGTTATCACGAATTGCATTTAGATATAGTACAAAGCAGGAGAGAAAAAGGTTTGAAGCAGACAAAAGAAGATAAGAACGATGAACTAGCATCGTTTATGGCGCTGAGAGGCTCTGTATGAGCGCACAGGCGACATTCTGGGCTTGGGGTATACAAGTGCCTTCCTCTGAGAAGTTAGTGCTTTTATGCCTATCAGATTGTCATAATGGTGATACAAGCCAGTGTAATCCTAGTGTGAATTACATCGCTAAGAAAACATCGCTAGATAGAAAAACTGTATTGAAAGCTTTACGGCTTTTAGATGAGAAAGAATTACTCAGCAGGATCAAAGTTGAGGGTTCTAGTAATCAGTATTTTCTAGCTATAGGGGGTAGTCCGTTAACGGTACTTGGGCATACCCAAATTTCCCCAAAAGCAGTACCAAATATGGGACACAAACCTATAAGTAAACCTAAAAAGAACCTACACTACGAAAATGGTGATCTTGAAACAGCAGAAACGATCTACAATTTGATCTTAACTTTGAATCCAAAGCATCGAAAACCAGCTATGGAATCTTGGGCTAATGAGATCAGGTTGATGAGAGAAAAAGATAACTGCACTCATAGCGAGATACTAAGTTTATTTAGGTTTGCCAATAGCGATGATTTTTGGAAGTCAAACATCCTGAGTCCAAAGAAATTAAGGGATAAGTGGGATGTATTAACAATCAAGAAAGGCGATAGTAGACAGCAAGAACCATCAATATGGGTTTAAGGAGAGAGAAATGCAAAAGATTGATATTACGGATAAAGAGTTACTAGGTTTTATTGGGAAGCAAGAGAGTCAAGAAATTGGCGCATTTAATTCCTATGGCGATAGGTTACTAAAACAGTTGGAGGGTGGCAGTGGTTTGGTTGGCGATAAACTGCCTTGGTCAAAGACTCATAGCGCTGTGAGGCTAGGGCAGGGCCAGCTATCAATATGGTCAGGAATCAATGGTCACGGCAAGACACTTTTGCTGAGTAATGTTTTTACTTATTTAATGGCCAGAGGTCGCAGGTGTTTGGTAGCGTCAATGGAGATGAAGCCAGAAGAAACATTACAATGGATGTGCTCACAAGCAGCAGGCTGCTCACCATCAAGAGATTTTGCGCTAGGTTGGTTGGAGAGAATGAAAGAGGTAGGACACATTTATGATTGTTTAGATAAAGTTCCACAGGAGCGTGTACTGGGCCTTGTGCACTATGCTGGGCAAGAGCTTGACATCAACCACTTAGCGATAGATAGTCTAACAATGTGCGGCGTTGGTCGTGAAGACTACACAGCTCAAGGTGAGTTTGTTAACCAGTTGAGAGCAGCCGCTAAAATGTACAACATGCATATTCATTTAGTGTGCCACATGCGTAAAGGTTCAGATGAGAATGAGCAGGTCGGTAAATTTAGTATTCGAGGTGCCGGTGAAATATCTGATTTAGCGGATAAGGTTTTTGTAGTGTTTAGAAATAAGGCTAGAGAGAAAGCTATGGCGTTAAAAGATAATAATTTTGCCTTCGATGAAAAGTTTTTAAATCAGCCGGATGTTTATCTTAAATTAGTTAAAAACCGGCAAGATGGGACAGAGTTAGATTTTGGGTTATACTTTCATAAAGATAGTATGCAATTTACAAGCAAAGAAGGTAAGGCTATGCCTTTAGAGGGGAATGTAAGTGATTACTAATATGCATCAAAAAAGATATAACGAGGTTAAGGATCATCCAGTAAGAATTGATCTTTATAATCGAGTTAAAAATTATTCAGGAAAAACAGCAAAGCAATACGCTGAAGATATGGATAAACGTCCAAGTGATATAAATAGGCACCTAAGATCGATGGAGAATGGTGGATTGCTTTACAGTGCGCCGTTGCCAAAGAATACAAACGTACATGGATGGCACATTAACACGCTAGACATGGAAGCCAAGAAAACAAAAATTGTAACGCAACTATGGAATCGAAATTTAAAACTGTGACTACTAGCAGCCGAGCAGGTAAGACTAAAAACGTAGAGTGGAGAAATAACTTCATTAAAATTCACTCTGTCGTTAAGCGATTAGCGCCTATGTTTGGCTATGATCATAGCTCTGAGTGTTGGGCATCGCCACAAAAAAAGCTGATGCTATCAGTTATCGAGTTGGCCTTGATTGATAAGCACAACTGGGACCAGGTTATGATGCGCCAACCATCACAGGAAGAAAGGAATCTGATTAACAATGCTAAAGGCTATCTTGATGGAGAGCTTTGGCACGCAGAGGTCTGCGGAGTTGATTCTGATTACGTTAAAAGAGTTATTAAGGAAGAGGGTTTATGAATTTTAATGATGGTATGACTAGGAAAATGATAAAACTCTTAGATCATACGGAGCTAACAAATACTGAGATAGCTGAAGCAGTCGGAGTTCATCGACAAGATGTGGAAAAGTTTAAGCGCCGCAGGAATGAGCCTACATCGCTATCGGACGAGGAATTAGCTTGCACTCAGCCGACCGATGGCTTCCTATACTACTTGCGAGGTGGTAACGATGGAGTTTAAGGTAGCAGAAAAGTGTCAATTGCACGCAGCATTGCTAAATGCGCCTATTGAATACAGTAAAGACGGCTATATGGTCACAATTACGGCGATTAGCGCCGGAAAAAAGCCGAAAACTAAATCGCAAAGGGACGCTTTCCATTTATGGTGCGGTCTATTAGCCGAGGAATTAAATGATGCTGGCCTTGATCAGCGTGTTGTCCTTGCTGCGATGAAAGAGGGTTTTGAAATACCTTGGCAAAAGCTAACAGTTAAAGAAAATCTTTGGAAGCCAGTGCAAGCAGCAGTGGTAAGAAAAGCATTTACCGAGGATTTAGCGGTAGATGAGCACAATAAAGTGTACAACATATTGCACAAGTGGCTATCTGGGCTTGGTTGGCCTTGTCCAGCTTGGCCAGACCGATGGAATGCAGGAGTAAAGCGCAATGACTAATGTAATAAACTTTAAAGACCATATTGATCTGGATGGATTAAGTGAGTTTGAGGCAATATTACTGCAAGCGATAAGAGATTCGCAAGCGGTTGACTTTGATCCGATCCAATTTGTATTACTAGCGGTTTCACCGACCGACGACGAGCAAACTTCGCTTGTTTACAGCTTTAACCCGCACGACGAAAGTATGATGACAGCCATTGGCTACTTAACCACACTTGTAGCGCACGCAAATAACTTACACATGGAGGAATTAGGTGATGATTGATGAGACTTTACTAGAATTTTGCGAGACAGACGCGCAACGAAAGGCTGTTGAGGCTAGAATTAACACTAGAACGGCGCAGGAAGCAGCAGATTTAGTAGGTATCAGCCTTAGAAACCTGTACCAAAACATTGCTAATGCCAAAAAGAACGCTGCAAGGCGTGGCTGGTCGCCTGAGCACGATATGACTCGCACGGTTCCCGATGGTTTTGTCGCTAAAGGTGTTTCTACGCTATACGGCGATGACGGACAGGTAAAAATTCAGTGGGTTAAGAGCAATCTTGCACATGAAGAGCAGATACAGTCAGTAAAGCGGGCACTTGACACGTTTATTGAGTACCAAAAAGGTAAATCTCCGTTTGTACCTAAGCCGCAAAAGAAAATTAAGGGTAATGAGTTGGCCGTAGTCAATATTGGTGACTCGCATTTTGGAATGCTGGCAAGTGAGAGCATTAGTGGTGATGATTATAACCTGGAGATCGCTGCTCAACGTCATAAGGATGTGTTTATGCGGCTTATGAATAACGCACCAGACTGCGAAACGATAGTGATTAACCAGTTAGGTGATTTTTTTCACTCAGATAATTTTGAATCTACCACTACAAAGGGCACCAGAGTCGATACCGATGGCCATTTAGAGGAGATTTTTGCTGTTGGGCTAGAAGTGCTGTCATTTATCACCGAGGAAGCGCTGAAACGGTACAAAAAAGTAATTGTACGGCACGTTAAAGGTAATCATGACTCAGTGCTTAGCATAGCGATAAAAGCTCACCAGCAGGCATACTGGCGCAATAACAAGCGAGTCACAATTGAGATGAGCGATGCGCCCTGTTGGGTGTTTGAGTGGGGTAAAACTGCGTTTCTTGTGTCACATGGTCACGCACCTAAACCAAATAAGCTGGCTGAGTACTTTACAGCCAAATATCCTGAAATCTGGGGCCGAACTAAGCACCGATATTGTTATCACGGCCATATTCATAGCAAAAATACGACAATGGAGACCTATGGCGGGTGTATCACCGAATCGTTTGCCGGTTTGCCAAGTTCTGATAAATGGCACAATGAACAAGGCTATGTTAGCGGGCAATCTATGTGTTTGATTGTGTTAGATAAAGAAAAGGGCGAAGTTAGGCGATCTACTGAACGATTGTAGGCACTAGTCTACATCGTTAAATAGACAATCTATGAATTGGTCATAAATAACATCCTTCACAGTGTCGGAATTGCCCGCATGCAGGGCAGTTTCAATCTGCTGAATTTGATCTTCGCTAAACGTCAATACTGCGCGATCTAATATTGATCTAATGTAATTAGGTTCGCAATCTGTTGAAATTAGTGATCTTGCGCGGTGACTTAGGTCGTACCAGTTTACTGCTTCTATAGACATTGTATTCGCTCCTGTAATTGTCTGTATTCGATTCTACCAGTAAACCTGAGCAAAGTGCTAGGGCATAAAAAAAGCCCATTTAAGGGCTTTATAAGTTAAAAAATTTGTCTAGTGAGTCGTATATTATTAAAGCTAAACCGATTAAAAGTATATCTTTAAACAAAAGCCACTTTTTGTGATTCCTTAAATATTTAAACACTAAACCCCAAATTATTGGCATCAATACCAAGCTAAAAAGTAATTGCCCCATTACATAAGTTTATCTAAAATTAAAAACAAGCTCAAAAGCACTATTAGCATGAAAATATCTTCTTTCATTGTTCGCCCTCTATAGTATAGTCTAGGGAGTCGCTGTCCATTAAGTCTGTTAGGTGAGTGTAAACACTATCTTTTAACATGCCTTCTGTTAGCTCTTCTTTTGGTACATCAATGAACTCTAGCTCAATTAATACTTTCATTTTAAACCCTCCATTAGACAAATACCTCGGTTTCGATGTAGACGGTTAACCCATCGTGCGGCTTTTCTGTGACTATATACCCGATAAGGTTACAGTAATGATGACTTGGCCCAGTGATATACACTTGAGCGTTTTCGTCGTCCTCGTGGTCGTCATATGTTACAGACCATACGTGATCAACGCTTAATCCAGTTTGCTTCATTGCCTGATCGACGGTTTCAAAGTAATCGCCGCTAGGTAGTTTTATTTCATCAAATGGGAATTCAGTATCTTCATAAATCATTTTAAAACCTCCATTCCATTTTATCGATGATAATAGCCAGATCAACTAAGTACTGCCTTGCTTCGCTTTCTTCGTCAAAGTATGGCGTAGACTCGCTGGAGAAATTAATTTTATCAATGCCGCCAGATTCTAGCTGATGGGTTAGATCCTGATGATAATTTTTTAAATAATAATTTATTTGTTGTTGTGTTATTTCCATGACTTGCCCTCTCTTATGTTGTATTGAATGTATAACGCATCCTCATCTATAACAGGTGCGCACGGTTTAGGTTTAACAGTAGCCAACGCTATAGACTTGGCTATAGTCGCGGCATACTTGTCGTTATATTGCTTTATAGCGGCATCTGGTACGATTATCGGGCGCATCTAATTAAACTCAGCCTGATACAGTTTGCGGCCATGATCGATAATTGATCTGGCCACTTCAACATCAAGCGCGAAGTATTCCGCGAAATATTCGTAAGTCGCAAAATTGTTAAAGTATTCTAAAAACATATCCATAAAATACTGATTAGACTCTGATTGTTCCATTATTCGCACTCCTTTATTAACTATAATCTGCATAATAGGCCCACTGGCCATTTTTTAATTGCTTTCTCCATAGCTTAGGATTAGATAAGCCGCCCAACTTATAAAACTGATGCTTCCCTATTTCTTTCATTATTCGCACTCCTTTAAATTATTAGTTGTGCACTCGTTGCATATGGCCTCATTGGTGTTGTGGCTTCCCATCGGTTTGTGGCATTGTGCACAATCGATTATTATATGCGTGCGCCAGTTTCCAACCGAATAGCCTTCGTGCTGGTTATCACTATATAAAGCGTTTTGTAATTCAGTCATTTATTTTTCTCCTGATTTAATTTCTGTTAGTTGGTGCCTTGCTACTACCTGACGGCAAACTGTACCGCCAATTTTCCCGCGATAAACGCGCAACTGGTTAGGTATAAAATCTTTATTCGTGTGGTTGTGGTATATATGCCAAGAACCAATCAAGTCTAGCTCCTTGTGTAACTCAACTTTAGCGCTCGCATAAGTGTCCGCTATTTTGTAGGCGTGTTTTATGCCGCGTGATAAAAAATTGGCGGCTATTCTTGTGAATACCCGTCCGTCTTTGTGTCTTAGTTCAAAAATTCCATAATGATGCATTTTTCTACCCTCTGGCTATGATATCGGCTTGTTTTTTCTTAGTGCCATGGGCGCGAAAGCCAACAATAAAGTTTCTTTTTGAGTCCGCACAAAATGAATTAGCACAATTTCCGCACTTTACTCGGTCGCTCTTTTCACTAGGACAAGCGACAATTTTAACGCCGTCCACAGTCTGCACGTTAGGCGCATCAACTGGTAACACTGTTACAACCGGCAAACCTAGCTTTTTATATTCTATTGCCTGAGCTACATTGTTTGAGCTTAAATTAACAGTAAAGCCGCCATTATTGGCCGCTCTTAATGCTTGGACGTTTTCGGCATTCGGCTTGTAGTGGGTATACGTGAAGCCTTGCTTTTTTCTGTACTTGCTTGCCTGTGTCAATTGCTTTAATGATTTGTTGTCGATGTATTCGCCTTTTCCGCGCAGGTCGCCAGCTATATTATGTCGCCATAGTGCGCCAGCAGGTAAAGCTTTGACGTTATCAAGTAAACCTTGCCAATCGGTTCCGCGCTCGCCACTGGATACCTTGGACCAATGACGATTGACGTGAAAATTATCGGCATAGCATCCATTGCCCGCTAAGGGGCACGATTTGGGGCAGGTACTTTTATTGCTATACGTTTTGTATATATTGACTTTATTGGCTCCGCTTGGATTGTGGATAGAGTAATTCATTTTGTGGCCCTCTCTGGCTATTTCAAGTTATGACAGTCGCGACTATATAGCTATTAAATAACTATTGCAAGCTGGCTTTCAAACTGGTTATAATGGCGTGCGGCTACTTTTGGCCGCGCCATGGGAGGACACAGCATGAGTATTGTTAGAGAAATTCAGTACGATCTGGACAGCAAGAACGCCAACAAGCCAAAGGTACTAGCCACTTGGTTGAAAGCCTTAACTGATTATGAGCAGGGTATGCTGGCCGATAGCCGTTATCATCCAAGTCTTAACTATTTGATTGAAATGGAACCAGCACATCGTAATCATTATCATTATCAGGACTATATTAACCATATAGCCAGCATATTAAAGGACGACTTAGACCAGTCCATCAAAGCTGAACAGCTTCTGTTAACTCGTTTGGGAGTAACTATCAAATGATTACATTGAAAGAGAACCCTATCCCAAAGCAAGGAATTTTTGTTACACAAGAAAGCTTTAATGATTTGTCGGCGTTCTTGGCTGACACTTACGGCGGTAGTTCCGAGCAATTGCACGCTGCCATGTCTGCCATGATTTTTACTCTCAACACTTGCCATCAAGTTATCGAAACTCAAAAGGAAGCCAGCTAATGACAACCACAACAAACATTCATCACGTTACAAAGTTAAACACGTCAAACATTGATGCCAACTGGGTAACTATCGAGTACGAAACTGATTCAGGTGAGCACGGTTCAATTACGTTTTTTCCTAGCACGTTAACCAGCTCAACCGAGTTATTGCAACTATTGAAACAAAACATCGATTGCGACTTAGATGTTAGTGACGACCGAGTCTGCCATGATACCAAGTAAAGATTTGCATTATCTGGTATCAAGTCTAAGCTATTAATTCAACTAACCAAGGAGTCACACGACTGATCAACGACAACAACCACAGCAAGCGCAAACCTTTTACTATGGCAACCAAGAACGAAGATCTGGAACTTGAACCGTTCAGCATGGGAAGCTTCGCGGAGATCATTGGTTCTATGTTTATAGCTGGCAGCGTGCTACTGGTGTTTGTAGCCTATATTGATGGCCGTCTATTCTAGCTTTAACCCAGTCACTACC
>Ga0206126_10000896_pt1 | contig 38792 bp, 22 predicted proteins | sample Helgoland_Spring_5_FD_148621 | JGI IMG/M metagenome (GOLD analysis project Ga0206126, IMG submission 148621) | Pelagic subsurface seawater microbial communities from Kabeltonne, Helgoland, North Sea - Helgoland_Spring_Bloom_20160412_1 | ecosystem: Environmental > Aquatic > Marine > Epipelagic ...
AAATCCCACCCACGCTAAGGTGTGGACGCTGACATGATTTCAGAAGGTACCATGCCATCTTCGAAGCATGACAACTCCTTTTTGGAAAAACACACCTGCCCTCTTTTCAAGCCATTCAGGAGAAATACTTTCCGTCCAGAAAGGAAGCAATCAGCGCATATTCTGTTTCCAAGAAAAAAGCTCTGTTCAAAATCTGGATTCAGTGCATGGAGGTGTTCAACCCGAAAAGACCTCGGTCAACCCCAAAGTCATTATTGTTGAAGCCACTGGCTCAGTCAAAGACGCACGCCAAGATCTCAGGAAAGCTGCACAGCAACACCATGGGGTCCCTGTCCTCCTCGTTTTGGACACAAAACGAAACGACGCTGAAGAATTACTGTCTCTCCCAGCATCTGACTTCCACGATTCTAACAGCGGAGAAGCGCTGCTGAAGAAGCGAATCAATCATCTTTCGAACGCGCCCAAGCTGCCCACAGCGGTCACCTCTACTTTAGAATTCGACTTCCTGAAAGAAGAGATGCAATTGTGGCAGTCTCTTTTTGAAAATTCCAGCACCGGAATGCTATCCGGCGATTCCCGCCCTTTTTTCTCGGCGTTGCGACAGCAATCAGACAAAAGCGCAAGGGGCTGCGACCCTCAAACCTTCAGCTTAGCTGACACCCCACTTTCTTCTGTGAAATGGGAGCTCAACAATCAAAAAGCGCAAAAACTGCTCAACCTCAAAGAGCCTGTTGCTTTATCGAACACCTTCCTCCATAAACTCAAGCCTGAACAGCCCGAGCAATTCTTGTCTTCATTGGAGCAATTGGGATCCACCCAAACATCCATCCACACGGAAGTGCAATCCTCAAACGACAAGGATTCGGTCCGACACTTGTCTTTGAACATCAGCATCAACAGTAACAACCTGCTTCTGGTCACCATACTGGACATCACACGGAACAAAAAACTTGAGGAAGAACTCAGAGACCACCTGAAGCTGCTCGAAAGCCGTGTCAAAGATCGCACCCATGACATCGCAATAAGTCACCAGAGGCTGGCCTCTGAAGGTACCCAAAGACAAAGGCTCACAGGACAATTGAGAGAAAGTCTGGCGCACATCACGCAAAGCGTCATTGGAGCAAAACGCATTTTGGAAGTGGCTCTGCCCGGGCGGGAAGAGTTAAACTCCATCTTCCCAAATTCTGTGCTGATTGACCGCCCAAGAGACATTATGGGAGGAGACTTCCTTTTTACAGGCGTGAAGAATGGCAAGAAGACGCTCGCTCTGATAGACAGCACAGGTCATGGAATACCAGGAGCGATGGTTTCTCTGATGGGCTCTTCATTGGTCAATAAGGCGTTCACTTCTTTGAAGGATCCCAACCCCTCGAACATTTTGGTTCATTTCCAAGAAGAATTCGACATCCGCATGCAAGTCAACCAAGGAACCCCACAGATGTACGGGTTCGACGCTGCGGTTATAACACAGGATCCGGCCACAAAAACCATTCAATTCTCTGGGGCTCGCGGAGATCTGTTCTTGGTGAGAGACGGCGAAACACAAACCATACGTGGCTCAAGGGCCAGCATTGATTTAATGAAGCTCTACACCGACCAAGTAGAAGCTACAGAATACGAACTCCACAACATTGAATACCAAGACGGTGATCAGTTCTACATCCTCTCTGATGGGGTTCGGGATCAATTTGGAGGAGAACGCAGCCGGAAATTAGGCCGCAAGAGGCTGTGCGACATCCTGGCCAAGCACCACAAATTGCCCCATACCAAGCGCGAAAAAGCCATCCAAAAGGACCTCCTTATTTGGAAAGGTGCCAACGCCAAAGTGGACGATGCCACGCTCGTGGGCATCCAATGCTAAGTCGTCCTAGAAAAAGCGGTTGTTCAACGGTCAAATGAGGCGTTGATTCCACGGTCACCAGAGGCATAAATGCGTTCAATGATGTCAACAACCTTGAGGCCCTCCAAGGCATTCGTTGAAATCTTCCCTTCCCCGCGGAGGGTTTCAAAGACATTCTGGAAGACATAGCCATGATTGGCTGCACTCCCTTTGTAGTGGCCGTAATCATTGGCTGGATTAGAAGGAGGCAACTCCGGCATTTCGTAACCGCGAATGTTGCAGTACTCCACCTCATTCATGTATTGCCCTCCCACTTTTACGGTTCCATTTTCCGCAACGATGGTCAGTGAACTTTCAAAGTTGGACTCTGCCAATGCTGTAGAGAACTGCAGCGTCCCGACTCCTCCATTTAGAAACTCAAACATCACCAATCCGGAATCCTCAAATGCCGTGTTGTGACTGTGTTTGAAGTCTTCGAACCGCGCAATGAAATTGGTCATGTCACCGAACAGCCAATAGACAATATCAATAAAGTGGCTGAACTGGGTGAACAGCGTGCCCCCATCCAAATCAACCGTCCCCTTCCATGGAATCTTGCCATAGTAGCGGTCGTCCCTGTTCCAAAAACAGTTGACTTGTACCATTTGGATCTGACCTAAGATACCAGAGCCTACAATTTCTTTCAGCCAAATACTGGGGGGGCTATAGCGGTTTTGCATCACGCAAAACACCTGCCGACCCACTTCAAGGGCTTTGTGCAGTACCCGCTCGCCTTCCGCCCGATTCAAGGCCATGGGCTTTTCAATGACCACATGATGGGATGCTTCCAAGGCCATTTCAGCTTGTTGCGCATGCAGTCCATTTGGGGTACAAATACAGACCACATCCAAGGTTGGGTGCTGGGCCAGCATCTCCGCCATGTCGGCATAAAATGCAAAGTCGTCCGAAACGTCCAGCTGGTCTTTTGGACGGATATCACATCCGGCAACCAGCTCACAGCCAGCCTGTCGGCGAACCATCTCAGCATGTCTTTTGCCAATGTGGCCCAAGCCCACCACTGCGAATCTCAAAGGCGTTGTCATCTATTGTTCTAATCAAGTGGACAGAAGGAGGCCATCCTGATACAAAAGTCGGGAAAAGCCTGCATTCAACCTCAGAAATCCGTGCTGGCGAAATAGAATGCCACCTGCATCATCCGGCTCCCATACCAACTGAACATTTCTCCGTCTACGAGCTGAGCGGGCAGGCCCGCACATTCTTCCAGATGGGATTCTTTAAACGGGAAAGGCTCTGAAGGCAAGAGTACCCCCTCCACTCCGGAGGAAACCACGTCTTCCATGCTGCACTCGGGATACCGTGGCAAGTCCGGCCATGGAGACCAACCCCACCATCGCAAAACGTCCTGTATGTAGGCATCCGAACCCGCCCACATCCAAGGAGAACGCCAGACCGCATAGGCTACCTTTTTGAAAGGTGGAGAAAATAACGCCCGTCCCTGTGTCCACTGCTCCCTCACATCTTGGGCCATCTTCTCTCCCTCGGGCCCACACCCCACCAAGTGGCCCAAATCAGCGAGCAAAGCAAAAGCCCGTTCTACTGAACGGACATCGCAGACCCAGCATGGAATGCCCGCAATCTCAAGCGCCATGACATCTTGCGCATCGTTCTCTTCGAGATTGGCCAAAACCAAGTCGGGCCTCAGGTCCATGATGGCGGCAAGGTTAACCCCTTTGGTGCCTCCGACCCTGGTGCGTTCCCGGCGCAAATGATCGGGCCGGACACAGAATTTGGTGAGCCCAACAATGCGCTCCTCTGCGCCCAAATCCACAAGGGTTTCCGTCAAAGAGGGAACCAAAGAGACAATCCTCTGGGGAACTCCGTCCAAAGCAAGGGGGATTCCCCTGTCATCCACTGCCACCATGAAGTGACAAAGATGCACCCTGAGCCTGCGGTTTCACGACAAACATGTCAGGCCATGCCACAGAGCGCGACAACATGTCAGTCTGTGGAGTACCTGCAAGGCTTGGCACTGCATTTGTCAATACCCCGCTGAGCCGAAAGGCCACCCAGAAGCGAAACCCCTACAAATTCCACATATGAGCAAAATCATCGGTATCGACCTCGGCACAACAAACTCTTGTGTCGCCGTGATGGAAGGCAACGAGCCTGTGGTCATCAACAACAGTGAAGGCAAGCGAACCACTCCATCCATGGTGGCCTTCGTAGCAGATGGAGAGCGTAAAGTCGGAGACCCCGCCAAGCGCCAAGCCATCACCAACCCCACAAAGACCATTTCTTCCGTGAAGCGATTCATGGGACAGATGTTCAGCGAGGCCAGCAAGGAGTCCGGCAGGATTCCCTACGAAGTGGTCGAAGCCGACGGAGGAACTGCGCGCATTAAAATTGACGACCGCAATTACAGCCCGCAGGAAATCAGTGCGATGATCCTGCAGAAAATGAAGAAGACCGCCGAGGACTACCTCGGTACGGAAGTGACCGGAGCGGTCATCACCGTCCCAGCTTACTTCAATGACAGCCAGCGTCAAGCCACAAAAGAAGCAGGTGAAATCGCAGGTCTCGAAGTCAAGCGAATCATCAACGAGCCTACCGCGGCTGCTTTGGCCTACGGCCTGGACAAGAAGTCCATTGATCAGAAAATTGTGGTCTTTGACCTGGGTGGTGGCACGCACGACGTCAGCATTCTGGAACTCGGAGACGGCGTCTTCGAAGTGCTGTCCACAGACGGTGACACCCACTTGGGAGGTGATGACTTTGACCAGATCATCATCGAGTGGCTCGTCGCAGAATTCAAGGATGAGAACGGAGGATTGGACCTGAGCAAGGATCCCATGGCATTGCAGCGCTTGAAAGAAGCTGCCGAGAAAGCCAAAATCGAGCTCAGCAGCACCAACAATACGGAGGTCAACCTCCCCTACATCATGCCGGTTGACGGTGTGCCCAAGCACCTGGTGCGCTCCTTGAGCCGTTCCAAGTTTGAGCAGCTTGCCGACACGTTGATCAAGCGCACCATTGAGCCATGCCGCACAGCCATGAAGGCTGCTGGTTTGGACAACAGCGACATCGACGAGGTCATCCTCGTAGGTGGATCCACCCGTATTCCTTCCGTTCAGGATGCCGTAAAGGCGTTCTTTGGTAAGGAGCCATCAAAAGGGGTGAACCCTGATGAAGTAGTGGCTGTGGGCGCTGCCATCCAAGGCGGTGTCTTGAGTGGCGACGTGAAGGATGTTCTGCTCTTGGACGTCACCCCTCTCTCTCTCGGTATTGAGACCATGGGCGGTGTGATGACCAAGTTGATCGAAGCCAACACGACAATTCCAACCAAAAAGAGCGAGACCTTCTCTACGGCCAGCGACAACCAGCCCAGCGTGGACATCAACGTCCTCCAAGGCGAGCGCTCTATGGCGAATGACAACCGGTCCATTGGCCGGTTCCAATTGTCTGACATCCCCCCTGCCCAGCGCGGTGTGCCCCAGATCGAAGTCTCCTTTGACATCGACGCCAACGGCATCATCAACGTGAGTGCCAAGGATAAGACCACCGGCAAGGAACAGCGCATCCGCATTGAAGCGTCGAGTGGACTCAGCGATGAGGAAATCCAGCGCATGAAGGATGAGGCAGCAGCCAATGCTGACAATGACAAGGCCGCCAAGGAACGTGTCGAGGTGCTGAATCAAGCGGACAGCTTGGTCTTCCAGACCGAAAAGCAGATGGGTGAGTTTGGAGACAAATTGCCCGAAGACAAGAAAGGACCCATTGAGGCCGCGATCGCCGAGCTTAAGGAAGCCCACGCCGCTCAGGATGTGGACCGCTGCAAGGCGGGCATCGAAGCACTCAACCAAGCCTTCTCTACGGCCAGTGAAGAAATGTACAACGCCAGCCAGGCTGCCGGTGGTGCTGATGCGGGCGCATCGGCCGATACCGGGTCTGGAGATGAAGAAGTGACCGACGTTGATTTCGAAGAAGTCAGCGAGGACAAATAATTTCCCCATCAACAATCATAAAAAAGGCGGTCCAATTGGGCCGCCTTTTTGCATTCTATGAGAACCCCACACCGGCGCACCTGTTCATACTTGAAGAAGTCCGCCTTCTTTCTTCCTCAAATTTGTGGCTCCATGAACGCAGTCTCCCCATCCGAGCATCAACACGCCGCAGCGCAGTGGCGGAGGCGGTCCGTTTGGGTTCTGGGAGCCATTGCGCTGATCACCGTGTTCTCTGGGTGGCGCGCCTCGCAAATCGGTTTCAACTATGACTTTGAAGCCTTTTTTCCTCAAGGCCAACCAGAAACCTCTTTTTATCTGCAATTCAGGGAAGCCTTTAGCACCGACAATGACTTTATTCTGGTCGGCATTCAACACGAGGAAGGTGTCTTTGACTTAGAGTTTCTAAGTGCTGTTCGCGCTTTGTCGGATTCCTTGGAGACGGTGCAAGGTGTGACCCAAGTGATCGACCCCACTGAATTGAGCCTTCCGGTTCAAGACCCTGTTTTGGGGATGGTATTTCAACGGCCCATTTTGCGGTGGGATGCCCCAGAACACTACGCTACTGACAGCACCTATTTGTGGCGTGACGACCAATGGGTGGGCAGCCTGTTCAGTGCCGATGGAAAATCCCTGGCCCTGACAGTGGGGCAAAAAGCCATGCTTTCCAAGCAAGGTTGCGACGAAATCGCGGCCGATGTTGACGCCGTTCTGGCAAGGTGGAACGCCGACGCAGCCGATCGCGGAATTCAAGTGGAGACCCACCGCGCAGGAAGGGCGCACGCACAAGTGCACTACGTTTCTGTGATGGAGCGCGAAGTCGCTCTGTTTGTAGGGCTGGGATTGCTGCTGCTGATCAGCTTTCTGTACATCGCTTTTCGGACATGGTGGGGCATCGTGATCCCGCTGACCGTGATATTGCTCAGTGGACTGGGCACGTTGGCCTTCATGGAGGTCACGGGGAAAGGCATCGACATCATGACGATTGTGCTGCCCACCATCATTTTTGTGGTCGGCATGAGCGATGTGGTCCACATCATCACCCGGTATCTCGACGAATTGCGCGGTGGCCTCCCTCCTTTTGTGGCCCTGCGCAAAGCCTTTAGAGAAGTTGGTCTCGCCACCTTTCTGACCTCACTCACCACCGCACTGGGCTTCCTGACTTTGTTGTCCTCGGCCATCGGTCCCATTCGAGAATTTGGCCTGTACACGGCAGCGGGGGTCTTTATCGCCTTTGCCTTGGCCTTCACCTTGCTGCCTGCCGTACTCATACGCTCAAAATCGCCCATCAGACAGGTCTCCGCACAATCAGGCGCATCGGCCTCACCTTGGACCCCTTGGCTCTCGCGATGGTTCATCCGCATCCTGCGTCACCGGGTGGGCATCTTGGTTGCGACCGGAATCCTATCCATCGTCAGCATAGGGCTGGTCACCAACATTGAGGTCAACAATTTCCTGCTCGAGGACCTGCGCGAAGACGATCCCTTGCGCCAAGAGTTCAACTTCTTTGAACGCTCCTTTGCAGGAGTTCGACCTTATGAGTTGGCCCTTCAATTTGAGCCCGGGAGGGACATCATGGCCGAGCCCAAAGTGCTCGCTGCCGTTGACAGTGTGGAACACTGGCTCAAAACCGACATTGGGGCTGGCAGCGTTTTGGGGCCCGCAACAGCTGCAAGAACAGTACATCGGCTGATGAACGGGGACCGTCCTTCGGCAGACCGGATCCCAGAAGGCGCGGCCTTAAACCGACTCTTGAAGAGGATCTCCAAATGGGGAAAGAACAACGGCAGCTCGTCGAACCCCGGCTGGTCTGATGTGGTCAACACCGACATTGGCCTCGCCCGCATCACGGCCAAAACCGCCGACCTCGGCGCCAAAGAATTGGCCAAACGCAACGCCATCTTCCTAGAGCGTTTGAACAGGCACATGGACACCCATTTCGAGCGCCCCCCGTTCACAGCCCACATCACGGGAACCGCGAGCCTGATTGACCTGAACAATCGCTTTTTGGCCTCCGACATGGTCTTGGGCTTGCTCATCGCCTTTGCAGCAGTCGCCCTGATTGTTGGCCTCCTGTTCCGAAGCCTGAAAATGACCCTTATCTCACTGGTCCCCAACGTCCTGCCACTTCTTTTCATTGCAGGATTCATGGGTGCGATGGACATTGACCTGAAGGTCTCGACCTCCATCATTTTTACCATCGCTTTTGGAATCGCTGTAGACGACACCTTGCATTTCTTGGCCAAATACCGCATCCTGCTGCAACAAGGCCGCGCTCCCCTATGGGCACTGCGGCGAACTTTCTTGTCTACTGGAAAAGCCATCGTCGTCACTTCCATCATTCTGTGTGGGGGTTTTGCCACCCTGATGCTGAGCAGTTTCGAGGGCACATTCCACATTGGACTGCTGGTTTCATTGACCCTGTGTTTTGCAGTGGCAGTGGATTTGGCTGTTCTCCCCTTGCTGCTTTTACCAAGAAGGTCAAAGGCTTACTAAATTGACACATGTTGCAACGCCGTGCCTTTATTCGCAGGGCAGCCGCCATGGCTGCAGTGCTCGGACTTGACCCTGTCCGCCTTCTTCGTGCCGACGCTCCTCTTCCGCTTTCGAATGCCGGGTTCAATGGCACAGGAAGATTCCGAGAAGGTCACATGTTGAGCACATGGTACCACGGTATGGTTTCCAATGAAGAGGGCTGGAAGCAAATGCAGGCCGGCGGAACGGCCCTTGATGCAGTCGTTGAAGGCACCGCGTTAGTAGAAAGTGATGCCACCGGAACTTCTGTGGGGCTCGGAGGTCGACCTGACCGCACTGGACGAGTTACACTCGATGCCTGTGTCATGGGGCCTCAAGGTGATGCGGGCGGCGTCTGCTTCCTTGAAGACATAGAACACCCCGTCAAAGTCGCCCGAGCGGTCATGGAGGAAACGCCACACGTTCTACTGGCAGGAGACGGCGCCCGAGACTTTGCCTTGGCCCAAGGTTTTGAACCTCGGAATCTGCTCACTCCCGAGAGTAAAACGGCTTGGGAGGATTGGAAAAAGAGCGCCGAGTACAAGCCCATCATCAACGTGGAAAACCACGACACCATCGGAATGATTGCCCAAGACCTTGATGGCAATCTCGCCGGAGCCTGCACGACCAGTGGTTTGGCGTACAAGTTGCGCGGAAGGGTTGGCGACAGCCCCATCATTGGTGCGGGCCTGTTTGTAGACAACGAAATCGGAGCATGCACGGCCACAGGACTCGGCGAGGCTGTCATGAAAACCTTGGGCTCATTTTTGGTGGTCGAATTGATTCGCCAAGGCAGAAGTCCACAACAAGCCTGCGAAGAAGCGGTGGACCGCATCATGAGAAAAATGCCAGTCAAGGACTTACAAGTGGGGTATTTGGCCATGGATACCAAAGGCCGTTCTGGGTCATTTGCCATTCACAAGGGCTTTAATTATGCCAGAACAATCGCCGGTCAAACAGAGATGATCGACGCAGCGTACCGCTCATAATCCCCATGGCCATCACATCTCTTTCCAGCAAAAGGAGCAACCTACTCGGTGTGCTGGCCCTGTCACGTCCGCGAAACTTGGCCATCGCAGCCGTCACATTACTGCTGATTCGTTATGGATGGATGACGCGTTGGAATACAGGAGGAGCGAGCCTTCAAACCTCTGTATTTCAAATTTTTGAAGCCACGTTGGTCATGGTTTTACTCATGGCAGCAGGGAACATCATTAACGCCTACTTCGACGTTCAAGAAGACCGAATCAACCGTCCCCAACGCGCCATAGTGGACCGTACCGTCAAGCGGCGTGTATTGATCTTCACCCATCAGGTATTGAACCTCCTCGGATTGTTGATCGCCTTACACCTCTCATGGGGCTTGGGCTCATTGGCCCCCTTGGTATTGGCCACCATGGTGAGCTGGATTCTATGGCGCTACAGCGCGAGCTGGAAGTCCATACCGTTATTGGGCAACGCCTCGATTGCCCTGTTGCTGGGGCTGGTCCCCTTGTGGCTGGCTTCATTAGAATATCCTGGAGCACCGCCTGAACTCCAATTGGATTTGCTCCAAAATTTGGGCGCATACGGCATCATGGCCATGGCCATTGGCATGGTGAGAGAACTCGCTAAAGACGCCATGGATATGGAAGGTGATGCGGTGGCAAAAAAGTCCACATTCCCGCTCTGGAAAGGCCCTGAAGTCACCCGGAAGCTATGTTTGGTATTGTGGGTTTGCGTGGCCCTGATCTACGCCATGGGGGTCCAACGATGGGGAGACATACACAATTGGTCCAGCTGGATGATGTGGGGTGCCCCCTTTCCTGGCTGGGCACTCTGCATGGTGCTTTTACTCCAGCGCAATACCCGTTGGAAGGCCCTTTCTCGCGCCACCCTCCTCACCCTCATTTTAGGCATTGTCCAATGCTTTTGGATACCAGGGGTTTAACCCTGGCCTCGACATCCCGTTTACTCAGCCTTAACATCCCCGTAAGCGCAAAGCCAAAATTCTCCGCAGCAGCTTTACGAAGAGTTAAAATGGAACCAACGTCCAACTTCAAGTGAAGTTTGAGATTGCGGCACCAAAATCATTACATCTTCTGAAATGCGTGCGACACTCTTACTCCTGACCTACTGCTTTTTCTCTGTAGGTATCCTTGCTCAGAATACCATCACAGTTGTTGGTAGCACAGGCACCACCACCTGGACCGCTGACAATGTTTACATCCTCACCGGTTACGTCATTGTGGAATCGGGACAAACCCTCACCATTGAACCGGGAACAGTCGTAAAAGGAGCGCCTGGTAGCGGCGTGGATGCCTCTGCATTGATCGTGGCCAAAGGCGGAGAGTTGATCGCCGACGGAACTGCCGAGGCCCCCATTATTTTCACTTTTGAGGGAGACCCACTGGACGGTTCGGTGGCTTACGATACACGAGGCCAATGGGGCGGCATCATCATACTGGGTGACGCCACCACCAATTTCGGAGGTCCCGCTCAAATCGAAGGGATCCCTACCGATAACAACCTCGCTGAATACGGAGGAGACAATGACGCCGACAACAGTGGCATTCTGCGCTATGTGTCTATCCGCCATGGAGGAATAGAACTTGGAGCAGCCAACGAAATCAACGGATTGACACTGGCCGGTGTGGGCAGTGGCACCACCCTCGACCATATTGAAATCGTCTCCAATTTGGACGATGGCATCGAGTTTTTTGGAGGAGCGGTTTCAGCCACGCACATCCTGGTCGCTTTTTGTGGTGACGACAGCTTTGACTGGGACCAAGGTTATCACGGCGCCAACAACGCGCACTGGTTGGCCATTCAAGATCAACCCGGTCTCAGCGGCGACCGAGGTGGTGAGCTGGACGGAGACGACTCCGATGACGGCAACGTGTCTGCAGATGAAATGCCACTGGCGACACCCACCGTCACGGGTTGGACCATCGTAGGCGTTGGCGGAGGCCAAGGGCTGTTGTTCCGCAATGGTTCTGGCGGCCACGTCAGCAACGGACTGTTTGCCAATGTGGATGAGGGCATTGAAATCGAGGACAAAGAGTCGCCCCTTGACGCCTTCGATCATTACCTCACCGGTGACCTCACCTTGAGCAACATCAAGATGTTCAATTGCGAGGATGCTTTAGACTACGACGGAACCGATGTTGAAGACGGTGATGCTCAATTGGATGCCTACGCCGCAGACAATGGCATTGAGATCCTGAACAATTTGGACATCGATGATCAATTCAATTTTGATGCGGCTGGTCAGCAGGCCACCGACCCGATCAACGTAGACAGCGAATTTGGATCGGGTCAAGATTGGGCCTTGGGATGGACTTTCTGCGATGAGCGCGCGCTCTTCGGATCAGGAGTTTCTCAAATTGCTGGGTTTGGAGCACGTGCCGAAGTGCTGGCCTTTCCCAACCCATGCACAGATGCCGTGAGCGTGTCCATCCCTCACCACACTGGTTCCCACTGGGTGATGGTCAATGCCAACGGAAGTTTGATTCAATCCGGGTTTACCACCCAGACATCGCTTCGAATCAACACCGCGAACTTGCCGTCAGGAATGTATTTCTTGAGGGGTACAGATGGCCAAACCCCTTGGGCTACCGTGGTGACCAAGCGAAACTAATTCCCTTGAGCCCGGGCTATTTGCCCCTTGTTTATCCGTCAACAACCGGAGTTTTGTTCCCTACAGAACTCCGGTTGTTCATGTTGTGGTCATCAAAAGAAAAAGAGCGGTTAACACCGGGTTAACGTGCCCAGAAAGCTTCTGCGCTCACTTTGTAAAACAAATTAGAGCGCATGCGTCTGCTTCAGCTCCTGGTCATCTTGGCCACAGCATTTACTGCCCAATCACAAGGGGTCATCCGCGGTAAAATCAACGATGGCAACACAGGCGAAAGTCTGATTGGCGCCAACGCCTTCATCGAAGGCACGACCAAGGGCGCCATGGCGGACTTGGATGGCAATTTCAGCCTAGAGGGCTTAGCGCCTGGCACGTACAACGTCATTGGGCGGTTCATCGGTTATCGCCCGCTTGTCCAAGAGGTGATCATCGTTGGCAACGATGTTCAAGTCATCGAATTCAACCTCTATCCAGAAACTTTTGTGATTGAGCAGGCCGCGGAGGTCGTGGCCAAAGTGGACCGTGCGCGGGACACTTACATGGAGAACATCAAGAAAAAATCTGCGGCCAGCATTGACTATATCTCCAGTCAGCAAATCAAGCGGACCGGAGACAATGACGCCGCCAGTGCCATGAAGCGCGTATCGGGGGTGTCCACTGTGGGCAACTTCATCTTCGTTCGGGGCCTCTCGGACCGCTACATCAAAACCACCCTCAATGGTGCGGAAGTTCCTTCTATGAACCCCCGCAGGAACACCATCGAAATGGACCTCTTCCCCACCAACTTGGTGGACAACCTCAAGGTTGTCAAAACTCAAACTGCCAACCTGCCTTCTGATTGGGCAGGCGCCTACATCTCCGTGGAGACCAAAGACTTTCCAGAGAAGTTTATGTTCAACTATTCCAGCAGTTTAGGTTGGAACAGCAATACCACAGGTCAAGAGGTCATTTCCAGCCAGCGCGGCGCCAAGGATTGGCTCGGATACGATGATGGCTCCAGAAGCCTGAGTTCAGAGGCCCAAGCTGCCGCACAAAATGGATGGCCCAGCGCCATCTCCGTCTCCTTTAGCGATCAAATCCAATACATCATTGACCGCGACATGTTGTCCAGCAGCCTGGTTGACGATGCCCTTGCAGGGTGCGGATTGACTGCTTTAGATGACATCGCGGCCTATGCAGACGCCCAATGTGTTTTGACGGGCTTGGGGTACGCAGACCAATGGGGCTCCACTCAAATGGGAGACTCTCTGTACTTCCAAGCAGCCATTCCTGCATCCATTGAAGCCAACCAAGGTCTCACCGATGTGGGACAGAGCTTTGACAACACCTGGGAGCACGTTCGCCGGACGGCCGCCATGGACATGAAGCACTCCATTACGTTTGGCAACCAAACCTCTTTGTTTGGCCGTCAACTTGGCTACACATTCGGCGCCCAATACGCCCGGAACACCCGGGGATATCAAGACGGCATTTACGGCCGCTGGGCAGCCGGTGACGTGGCAGGCACCGACGCCCTGGACATGCAACAGCGCTACACCGACGAGCGCACCAACGAGACCCACCGCTGGAATACCCTGTTGAACCTGAGCTACAAACTCAACGAATTCAACAAAGTGTCCCTCATGGGCATGTCCATCACCAGCGGAACCAACAGCGCCCGCTTCCAAGAAGGACTCAACCCAAGGGATGGTGATGAGATTCAACAGCAACGCTCACACCGCTACCAAAGCCGCACGTTGAACACGTTCCAAATGCGCGGCGAACATTACATGCCAGGTTCCGAAGTGACCATTGACTGGATCGCGAGCCGCTCTGAAGGCCGCATGAGCACGCCGGACCTGCGCGTCTTGTTCAACAATTACATCGACAACACAGAAGCCCTCGTAGACGAAGCGGTCTTCTTTGATGCGGACGGCTCCGCTTTGGACGCCTCGGCCTCTGAAGACGTCCTCGACGAAATCGAAGGCTTGGTGGATGACGGTGTATTGAACAGCAATTGGGCAGAAGACATTGCCGGCACAGTGGAAGCCCTTCAACAAGAAGGCATCGCCATCGGCGATATGGAAATCCCCACCGAAACCAGCCGCTTCTATAGCATTCGCCCCGATCGCTACCCTGCTCCAAATCGCTTTTGGCGCAATCTTGAAGAGAGCAAAACCGATGTCAAAGTCAACGTGAGCAAGCCTGTCTTCTCTGGTTCCGATCGCCTGGAAGGCAAGCTGTCCTTTGGAGGTAGCTTCGTCAGAACCGAGCGCAACCAGCAAGAAGCTGCGTTCACCTTTGCCGCTTCTGGCCAGTTTTTTGACGTTGCAGGAGGTGACCCCACCCAGTATTTCGCCGATCCCAACCTCGTGGTTTCACAAGGCACTGATTTCATTCAGACCAACAACGTGAGCAACCCTGCCAACTCCGATGCGGGATTCTTGAATGTGGTGGGCACCTATGCGATGCTCGATGCCCGTGTCAACGAACGGCTCAGCGGAAACGTGGGCATGCGACTGGAATCGGCCAGCATGAGCATTGAGAGCACCCGTGACACTTCAGACCAAACTCCAGAACAGATCGCCAACAACCGCGGCACATTGGAGGAGACCAACTTGTTGCCTTCCATCAACATGACTTACGTCTTGGGCAAAGTGGACCCCATCCGGACCACCAACTTGCGCGCAGCCTACAGCAAGACTTTGGCCCGTCCAGTATTCCGTGAGAAGGCTCCTTTCCGAGGATTTGACTTTGAAACTTTGCAAACCCTCAAAGGCAATCCTTCGTTGGGACAAACCAGCATCGACAATGTGGACCTGAGGTTGGAGCACTACCCCACCTTGGGCGAAATGATCTCAGCTGGAGTCTTCTACAAGCACTTCAACGCCCCCATCGAACAGACCCAAGTCATCGAAGCTGTCAACGAAGAGCTCACTTGGTCCAACGTACCGTTTGCCGATGTGGTGGGCGTGGAGTTTGAGGCCAAAAAAGACCTGGCCAATGTGACCAGCGCCCGCTTTTTCAAAGACCTGTCCATTTCTGGCAACCTGACCCTCATCCGTTCAGCAGTAAAAATTCAGGAGGCAGAGCTCGAAAGCATCCGTGCCCAAGACCCCAATCACCCAGACACCCGGGCCATGTTTGGACAAGCCCCCTATATCGTCAATGGCGTCATGACTTATGTCAATGACAGCATCGACCTCGTGACCACCTTGTCCTTCAATGTCCAAGGCCCGAAAGTGTTCTTGGTCACACAAGGTGCGCTTCCCAATGTGATGCAGCAGCCCACCCCTACGCTGGACTTGAGCATGAGTAAAGGCTGGGGAGAGAACTTCCGCATTGGATTCAAGGCCAGAAACTTGCTCAACCCAAGAAACCGCATGACGCACCTCTTTAACGACGTGCTCTATGACTGGTCGAGCTTTACCCGAGGCCGCACGTATTCTGTGACCCTCTCGTACTCCATCTAAGAAATGGTTCCGGCCCCATCCGGGCCACACCTATTCCGAAAACCTTCAGCCGAAACCGAATTCGCGCTGGAGATTTTCGAGTGTTTCGGCGGGCAGATCGCGCACATCCAGTAACATCAAACCATCCAGCGCATCGTTGAATTTGGGATCTCGGTTGAAGCCCAAGATCCGTGCGTTTTGGTGCAGGTACTTCTTGAGCAAGACAGGAACCACGACATCGGGGCGCTCGATGTCTGCCAAGATGCGGTCCAAGCGTTTGACATCGTCTCCTATGCCCTCTAGCAATGCCGTGGTATCCACACGCTTCTCTTCAAAGGCAAAGCGCTTTCGAGGTCGGATGAACCTCGCCCATGACTCTTCCCAATAGTGTCGCCGCACAAAGCCCATAATCAACGCACGTGAAAACTGCGAGTAATCGCTACTGATGGTCACAGGCCCAATGACATAGCGGGCTTCATTGGACTTGAGCAGCACCGCCAAAATGCCCTTCCACAACAAAAACAACGGCATCCTTTTGCGCTGGTAATCCAACACAATGAACGATCGGCCCAACTCTACGCTGGACTTCAAAACGGGAAAGATTCCTTTCCGCATCCTAAACAGCGAACGCGTGTAGAACCCCCTGGCCCCATACCGCTCCATGATTTCCCAACCCTCTCCTACGCGGTAAGCCCCGGCTAACCGCTTGGCCTCGCGGTCCCACAGCAGCAAATGCTGGTAGTACAGGTCATATTCGTCGAGGTCCAATGCCTTATTTGTGCCTTCGCCCACCGCCCTAAAAGTCAGCTCCCGGCAACGGCCGATTTCCTTTAACATCTGTGGAATGCGCTCCGCTGCCACATAAAACACATCGAACTCCTGGTGTGAAAACAACTTGACATCGGCCAACGCGTCCATTTCACGACTCAGTGAATCCATCGGCATTGCAGGCGCCAACTCCACGGGACGCTTGGGAAAGCGCAGCCCTTTGAACAGGTCCCTTTGCACATCGTAAGCCGCTCCCATTGCATAAGACTTGGCCCGGAGAAAGCGGGCCAGCTGGTCATGGCTTTCGAAACCTGCCAAATCCCGTTTCTTAATGGGATGACCGATGCGCATGCGCAACACCTGCCCCTTTTTGTTTTGGATTTCCGCAGGCATTCTCAATGAACGAAGCGATGGGTGAATCAGCCCCAACCATTGAGACAAATGGCTGTTTGCTCCATCGATGTAGACGGGGACTATGGGCACCCCCTGTTTGCTCGCCCAACCAATCAGCGATGCATTCCAACGGCCATCTGCCACCCATTTTTTGGAACGGTCATAGGAACTGACCTCTATGGCTGGAAAGACACCGAACCCACCCCCTTCTGCCAAGTGAACGGCAGCTTCCCTCCAACCGGAAATTCGGGCTCCCCCCCCTTCACTTGCCGCGTCAGAGACCACCACAAAGGCCTCTTCAAGCTGGGGAATTCGGCCCATGGCATCTTCTACTCCCAACTTAAAATCCGAACGGACTTTCGCCACTTCACTGACCAATGCCAAGGCGTCCAGCGGACCAAAAGGATGGTTAGAAACCAGAATAAAGCCTCCTTCTTTGGGGATGCGTGCCAAGTCCTCTGGCGCCAGGGCTATGCTCAGCCCCAGCTGGTCAAATACCTGGTCGATGAACCCCGACGCCCCCAAATGAGCCAGACGATCGTAGGCCAAGTTTAGCCTGCGAACACCACCAAAACGGTGAAAGAGGCCCACCAACGGATGGCGTTCGTGCAATCCCGACCACAAAGCCAAGTCAGCCCTTGAGACCAACCGCTCTGATGCCGTCCGTTCCGAAGAATCCATGACGGGGAAATTAGTCTTCATGAAACAACGAGACTTGCCATTCTGCCTTGAAGTATTTTCGAGGCATGACACGAGTGATTCACACCTTGGGACTTCTGATGGTATTCATGGCTTTCGGATGCAACGAGGCAGACAACAAAGCACCCGATTCTGACAACATGAAAACATCTACAGCCCCCGCTGCTGTTGCTGAGCCAGAGCCTCCTGGATTAGAAATCCAAGGCCACCGAGGCGCCCGGGGCCTCCTTCCAGAAAACAGCATTCCCGGTTTTGTCATTGCCTTGAGAGAAGGCGCCGACGTTTTGGAAATGGACCTGTGCATCGCCAAAGACGGCAACCTGATCGTCAGCCATGAGCCTTGGATGAGCCATGTCATTTGCACGGCGCCCAACGGAGAGGCCATTCCTGCCTCAAAAGAACGGCAGTACAACCTTCACCAAATGACGACCGCAGAAATTCAATCGTTTGACTGCGGCACAAAACCACACCCGAAGTTTCCCGACCAACGCCACTTGCCCGTCGAAAAACCCACCTTGGCTGAAGTCGTCAAAGTGACAGAAGAGGTTCCGCTCAGAATCGAAGGCAGAAAAGCCCGCTACAATATTGAAATCAAGCACAGAGCAGACCTCGAGCCCGAGTTCTGTCCCGATGCCGCTTCGTTTGCCCAAGCGGTCATCGCCGAAGTGCGCAGGCTCGGCATTGTTGAACGGACTTGCATACAGAGCTTTAGTGCCCCTGTTTTGAATGCGGTCCACGAACAAGCACCCGAGATGACGACGGCATGGCTCACCGATTCCGATGGCCCTGTCTCCGAAGAGTTGGCGAAAATCAACTTCAAGCCCTCGATCTACAGTCCTCAGTGGGAGCGCATTGACGCCAATGATGTGCAGGACCTACAGTCCCAAGACATCCGGGTGATTCCTTGGACCGTCAATGAACCAGAGGACCTTTTTGCTGTCATGCAAATGGGGGTGGACGGCATCATCACTGACTATCCTGACCGCCTTTACAGCTTGCGCAATAACTGAAGGTTTCCCTTTAGCGCAAGATCCTGACGTAGCCATTCTGACGAATGACTTCAGGCACGCGATCGCGGCGCAATTCAATGATCACCTCCCACATGTAGACGCCGTCTATGGCGTAATAACGACCGCTTTCTCGGGTTTTTGAACCGGGTGTGCCTTCGACCTGGCCGTACCACACTTCAGCGGGATCCTTGGATTGGAAAACAGGCCTGCCCCAGCGGTCCCACACCGTCACCTCATAGGTGAACGGGTCGCAATCCAAGACCGGGAACCAAGCGTCATTCTTCCCGTCATTATTTGGTGTAAAGGCCGTGGGCACGTATACCTGACATCCACAGACCACCTGCTCGACCTCTAACACCTGCTGCACCGTATCGCACACATTGGACACCTCCACCGAGTACAAACCTGCTCGGCTGATGGTGCGCTGTGGCGCAATGTTGCCATTGTCCCAACGGTAGGTGGAGGCATACACGGCTTCTCCCTGTAGGGCGTTCAAAGTGATGGAATCACCCAAACACAGCGTGTACATGGCGTCGAGCGGAACAGTTATGGGCTGGGCCACATCGACCAACATGGAATCCACGAATTGACAACCGCTGACCTGGCTCGTTGCCACATAGGTCGAAGGCTGGTTCACTTCAATAGACGGGCCCACTTGACCTGTGTTCCATGTCACCAAAACGTCGGACAGTCCTGTCTCGATCATGAGCACATCTCCTGGGCACAGCACAGAATCTTCTGGAAGGGCGAACTCGGGGATCGGCCGGACCTCAACACCGATGGTGTCTCGGTTTACACAGCCATTCAAAGCCACAGCCACCGTGTAAACACCACTTTCCTCTACGGACAACGTGGGGGTCGTCAAGGAGTCATTGAAAATCACATAATCCGCTCCCAAAACGCCAGGGTCCAATTCCACAGACTCCCCCTCGCAAAGCACGACATCCAATCCCAAATTCACAGGAGGGAGTGGTTGGGCAGACACCGATACCATGTCCACGAAATCACACCCATCTTGGGTGCTCGTCACCTCATAAACACCTGGCGCAGTCACCCACAACTGGTTGCCTTGAACTCCATTGGACCAGAGGTAATCCGATGCGCCGAATGCGGCGAGTACCAGAACGCTGTCTTGTTCGCAAAAGCTGAGGTAGGCTGGCAGGTTGGCATCAAAGGAATCCACGACTTCAATGAACACTTGATCGTTCACCTGGCACACCCCATCGCTCACGTTGACACTGTAAATGCCGGTGTTGGTCACGCTATATGTCGGGGAAACCGATCCGTCTTGCCACAAACAGGTAGCCGCAGGATATCCTGGATCCAAAATGAACGGGGCGCCTGGACAAACCGTCACATCTGGGCCCAAATCCACGCCTGTCAATGCACTCAAGGTCACATCGACAACGTCAGAAGAGCTGCATCCGTCAACCGTAGTCGCAGTCACCGTGTACGTTCCAGTTGCACTGACCGTATACTCAGCATCATTCGGACCACCCTGCCATTGGAATGCAGGTGGCAATCCTCCCCAAGCATCGTTGACCGCATCAAGGGTCACGTCTTGCCCAACACACAAGGTCACCGCCGGCCCTAAGTCCACAGGATATTCATCCAGCCATGCGACTTCCACTGTATCAGTGGCCTCACAACCCAGCACCTCTACGCTGACCGTCACCGTACCTTCTAGACCAATCAATTCAGATTGGGAGAACCCGCTGGGGTTGCCATTCAAAGTCCACGTGAACACAGCGCCAGGATTGCCGGCATCAAAGGTCACGATGGTGTTGGGGCAGACCGTTTGATCGGGGCCCAAATCAGGAGTGTTGATGACCACCTCGCTGACGTTGACGTCTACTTCTTCTTCGCAGCCCTCTGCCGTCGTCACCACCGCTACGGCGCCAAGAACACTTCCCGTGGTCCACGTATCACCCACCGTGCCGTCGGGCCAAGTGGTCGTGGCCTCGGGCCACGTCAAGCTCAACTCTACCGTCTCTAAAGGACAGACCTCTGCTACAACCGGATTCAGCACCACCGCCACAGGGCCTTCAATGGCGCCAATGTCGGGGTTAGCGTCCCGCACTATTCCGCGTTGGTCCTCGGTTACGCCCAGTGCAGCTCCTGCATCAATGGCAGGACTAATGGGCTCACAAGCGCTCAACATAAAGGCATCGGTAGGACCACCGTAATCGCCAAAAGGCAGCAACTCTGGAACCACCCCAATCAAATTACCGACCGAGACCGCATCGAATTGAGAATCGACATTGTCTCCCAACTTTCCGACCAAATTGTGTCCCAGCACCGACATCACGGGACCTCCTCCGTTCAAGAACAGGTCTTCATCGTCCCCTGTGGGCGCACCGATGGCAGTGTTGCCCCAAATCAAACAGTTGTCCAAAGTGATCGAGCCGCTGGTCGTACCAATCGCCCCACCCCGCGCCACCCCGTCCGTAGGGGCTGCACCTGAACCAAAAGAGTTACCGGCCATTCCGGGAATGGCGGCATTACCAGAGAAAGTACAATGCCTGAACACATGGGTTCCAGAACGTGAAAAGAACGCCCCACCAAAAGCCGCCGCACCGCCACCTCCAGCGCCACCATTGGTGGCACCATCACCTCCAGAACCGCCAAACATGGTGCCTACCGCGCCAGATCCAGGACCTCCAGGATTTAGCCACCCGCCGTTAGAGTATCCGCCGCCGCCGCCGCCGCCGCCTATGCTTCCAGGATCACCATCTTCATTGCCGCCACCAATATTGCCACCATCGCCGCCAGAGCCCCAGGTGGTAAAACTGTTGCCTCCCGAGCCACCATTGCCACCGGCACCACCGGCGCCGCCATTTCCTCCCAAGGCCTGACACCCTGAAAACGAACAGTTCTCGAAGACTGAACCCGACCCCAACCAAGAGCTGACTGCACCACCGGCGCCAAAAGCACCGCCACCACCTCCACCGCCACTGCCCCCGTCGTTGGCTTCAGCCACACACCCGGAAAAAGTACAGGCATACAATTCCATGGTACCCCGGTTGTGCAAGCCTCCTCCAAAACCGATGCCCGAGGTGCAATTCTTGATGGAAACCCGATTGAGGACCAAGTTGTCGCAGTCGTTTTCAATCGCTCCCCCAGGGTCATTGCCATCGAATCCATTGATCAACTCCAAGTCATTCAAGACGAACGAAGTGAGGCCATTGCCCAAATCCAAAAAACGGGAGGCCCCTCCGGCATCTACAATGGTGGTGCGGGTGCCACCTCCCAATACGGCAATTTCACCGGCATTGAGGTACAACTCACCATTGGTCCAAGCGTAAGTTCCTTCGGGAAGAACAATCTCGACCGCACCAGCGGTCACCGCAGCTTGCTGAAATGCAGCGCGTAAGGTGCAAAAGCCGCCGCCCCCGTCACAGACCCCATCCGCAGCATTGGCGTCGACACCATCCACAAAAGTGTCTACCGTAATGGTGGTCTGGGCTTCTACGGTAAGACCTATGGTCATCAAGACCATGAAACACTTAAAATGTGATGAGTTCATGAGGTTCGGCACAGCTGCAAAGTACGAACCGACGAACGGGGAAAAAGGTTGCGAAAGGGAGTGATTATTCATGACACCCCTGCATAATTTGAACCGCGAACCACCCACCTTATGTGTTCCATAACTGCTCTGCTTAACCGCACCCAAGAATCTGATTCCGACCGTCAAAAAGTGTTGGCAGCCTCGCTGTGCCAGCGACACAGAGGGCCTGACTGGTCGGGCATCATAGAACACCCAGGCGCCATCATTGCGCACGAGCGCTTGGCCATTGTGGATGTCCTGAGTGGTGCCCAACCCATGGTGGATGTCAAAACCGGAACGGTATTGGCCGTCAACGGAGAAATCTACAATCACCAAGAGTTGCGCTCCAGCGAGAGCGCCCAGGACTACGATTTCCAATCCGCAAGCGATTGCGAAGTCATACTGGCTCTGCACCGCTCACATGGAGCGCAATTGGTCGAAAAGCTCAGCGGCATGTACGCTTTTGTCTTGTTCGATCCTGAAACAGACCATTGGGTCATCGCCAGAGACCCCATTGGCATCATCCCTCTGTACCATGGAAGCGATGCAGAAGGAAGATTGTGGGTGGCTTCGGAAATGAAAGCGCTCACCGACGTTTGTGATGACGTTCGGCTGTTTCCACCTGGGCACGTTTGGGAAAAAGGACAGGAGGCACCGGTTCAATTTTACACCCGGGATTGGATGACGGGCGACTTGCCCAACGCCCCTTACCGTCCCGAAGAGCTGCGGGATTCCTTGACAGATGCCGTGCGCAAGCACCTCATGGGTGACGTGCCATACGGACTTCTCATTTCTGGCGGACTCGACAGCTCGGTCATTGCAGCCATCGCCATGAAGCATGCGGCACGTCGCGTGGACGACGGCGGCCATTCAGAAGCTTGGTGGCCCCGGGTGCATAGCTTTTCCATCGGTTTGGATGGGTCTCCAGACTTGGCCGCAGCCGAGGAGGTGGCAGAAGCCATCGGCACCGTGCATCATGGCCTAAACTTCACCATCCAAGAAGGCATCGATGCGCTTTCTGAGGTGATCCGGCACATCGAAACCTACGATGTCACCACCATTCGCGCCTCGACCCCGATGTACCTCATGGCCCGCAAAATCAAGGCGATGGGAATCAAGATGGTGCTCAGCGGAGAAGGTGCTGACGAACTGTTTGGTGGCTATTTGTATTTCCACATGGCTCCCGACGCCAAAGAGTTCCACGAGGAAACGGTGCGCAAGGTGCTGGGCCTGCATCAATACGACTGCGCCCGCGCCAATAAATCCATGATGGCTTGGGGCATAGAGGCCCGTGTTCCTTTCCTAGACAGGGAATTCATTGATTATGCAATGAACCTAGACCCTGCCTCCAAAATGGGCGGGGCCGGGCGCATCGAAAAAGCCGCCATCCGCAAAGCATTCGAGGGGTATATCCCCGAGCACATCTTGAACCGACAAAAAGAACAGTTTAGTGACGGGGTCGGCTATGGCTGGATTGATGGCTTGAGAGACCATGCAGAAGCGCACGTGAGCGATGCAGAAATGGAAAGGGCCGGAGTGCGTTTCCCGATTCACCCACCCGCCACCAAGGAGGGCTACTTCTATCGGAAGTTGTTTGAAGCCCACTACCCTTCTGCTGCTGCTGCCTCAACAGTCCCCGGAGGAAAGAGCGTCGCTTGCAGCACAGAAAAAGCGCTGGAATGGGATGCGCGCCTCAAGGACAACATCGATCCAAGCGGTCGCGCCGTGGGCGGAATCCACAACGACGCCTACGGCAACGATTAAGAAAACCACCCATTTAAATATGCTGGGCCCCGATTTGGTCATTCTCGGCACATAGATGGACGTTTTTGATTGGTTTTGAGCGATTAGGATGTATCCTGTATCATGCAAATCAGTTACCGTCATGAAGCGGAATCCGGGGCGGTGTATACACTGGAGCAAAGGGGCGAATTGCTCCATGTTCACAGTAAAATCCCCCAACTCGAACTCCGGTGGTCAGAAGACCGTTGGAAGCCCGAGAAAAACTGGTTTGAGCGCAATGAGGTCTTCCCGGTCGAGGTTGGCTTGGACGAGTTTTTGGCCCGTCAACTTCCGCACCTCAACGGATGCAGCATTCAAGCCTTCATTCGGGGAATGAGTGCCAAACACAAAGGGCACTCATCGTTTACAGGAAAGTGGTTCAACTTTCAATCCAACGGCAACATGCCTTCTGTCGAGAAGGCCCATCGAAGCTTGCTCAAAACCACCGCGAGCTACTATGGTGTTCAATCCCTGTTTGGGTAAGAGCAGCCAGGGCCTTGTGAGGCAGCACAGCAGCTTCCCTTTTTTCGGTTGGCTTTAGTCTGCCAAGCGCAACTCTTTGGACACCGTCCCATCGGACCATTGGTGCAACAACATGCCGTTGCCCGAAGTATGGGGCCTCCCCAAGAGGTCTACGCTGCGAATCAAAGTGCGGTTCGCTGAGGCCTCTGTGACCACATTGGCAGACAGCGTCACGGCAATCCGACCGGGCGAGATGCCCACTGGCAACGACCACTGCAAGCCGGATTCAAAATCCCAAAGCTCAACTGAACCTGTGGTGGAGAAGTCTGTATTGCCCAACAAGGCTTGACCTGCGGAAAGCACATGCATGGTGTAAACTGAACCTCCATTGCCATTCCAACCTTCCAATTCAGCCAACGTGGTTCCATCCGCTTTGCGGAAGTTTCCTTCTCCATATACCTGATAGAGCACTCCTCCTTCGTACCAATCTGCCGCACCACAACCCGCTGTCACATCGGCCACAACCTCTGTCTCGGCATTGGCCGCCTCAGCCCATCGGCTCAAAGAAGTTCCATCGTACTGCTGGGCATTGACAGAAACCACTGCGCCATCGTCGGTGGTGAACAGGTGGACAGGATTCAGTCCATCCGAACCGAGGTCAACCTCCGTGTAATCTCCAGTCACCAGATCGATGCGGCCAATGCGCCCCACCTCTTCTCCGTAGGCGAACGCGTTGTTTACCGCCACATACACCCCGCCTCCATTCAAACAAATGCCTTCGGAGGCCCAACCTGGCCCCGCATTGCCTTCCGCTGCCCAACCGGCATTCCAAGACAAGTCCTGCGCATCCAAAGCCACGAAGTAGTGCTCAAACTCAACAGAACCCCAAGTCACAGGGTCTGCATCTCCACGCGTCACAAACAAGCGGTCTCCCTGCAGCAAAACCTGGCGCGCTCCCTCCAGCGGCTGTTGTGCGAGCACTTCACCCGATGCAGCATCCAGCTTGAACACCGTGTCTTCAGCAGAGACATAGATCTGAGAGCCATCTTCAGAGAGGGCCAAGTCCACCGCAAAAGAATGCCCCTCAAACACCCGCAATACCTCGAATTCAGGCATTGAAGCAGACAGGTCAATGAACCCAATCCGGGGAGCTTCTAGAACCTCTCCAGAATAAAAATCCTGGGCGCCTTCACACAACACGTATGCCCGGTCTTGAGCTTGCAGGCAAAAAGGGGCTGCGCAGCATATCGCCAAAAGCAGTCGAGAGTTTAGAAATGAAGTGCCTTTTTTCATAATGTCGTAAGTCGACGCGAAGCTACTTTGACAAGAAGCAAAAACAACCTTCGCAGTCACCAAACGTTATATTCGAGAATGCGCGGCTATATGAAGTCCTTCCATCTTTTCTGCATACTGGGAATCTTCTCTATTTCTGGTTGTTCCCCAGAGCCCTTGTTGGTCGACAACAACCCTGTACCTCTCTACGAAGGTGTTCCAACCGTACTCGTGGACGCCTACATCACACGGGTTTTTATTGACCTCATCGGTCGGGAACCCCTGATGATCGAACTGGAAAATGAACGCGCAGCGCTGCGTGCGGGAGCGCTCAGCATGGGTTCTCGCCAAGAATTGGTCACCCGCCTGATGGGCGGCGACCCGGAGTATTTGCCGTTGTACGACCGCAAACTCACGGACGATATGGCCGGCCGGTTTTTGAATGGATTCAGCCAAGAAGCCATGGAGGCCCAGATCGAGACCAACCTGGCTATGGCCACCCAAGATTCACTCCAAGGCAACATCATCGCGTACCTCTACTGGACCGATGAGGCCTTGCGCATGGAACGCACCATGATGGCTTCCGCCGAATACCGGGCCAACACCATCAATTGGCGTGAAGTCAGCCGGCGGTACTGCGACAACATCTTCTACGATGAAATCAACATGAACAGTTTCAACTTCGTCAATGCCACTTTTGACGACCTGTTTGGGCGTTATCCGACCGAGGCTGAATTTGAGCAGGCCTACGCTGCTGTTGAATTCAACGCCCCATCCATTCTCTTTGGAACTGCCATTTCGAATGCTTCGGAATACCTGCAAGCATTGGTCGGCAATGGAGAATTCGACGAAAGTGCCGTCCGGTGGTGGGCCGAGCGGCTGCTTGTCCGCTCCATCACCGACGCAGAAATGGTGTCTTGGAAGCAAACCGTGGGTGCCAACGTGGACATCCGTGCCTTACAGGCGCTCCTGATCACCTCTGACGAATACGCCGACTTCTAATGATTCGTTTTTTCCCCCTTTCCATTTATGGAGTGGCAACCTGCTTATTGCTCTGCGCGACATCCTGTTCGACCGAACCCGAAGTTCAATATGGTTTGCTGCCCTTGGAGCTGCAATCCTCTACGGCAGACAAGGACCGAGAGAAGACCATCGACCAGTGGATCTCCATCCTACACGCCGACCTGTTCGGGTCGGCACTGGGCAGCGCAGAGCTGTTCGACATTAAACAAGCATTTGAAAGTGTTGGAGACCAAGAAGTTGCGCGCGAATCCCTCGTAGCTAGCTTTATGCAAAATCCCAATGTCCAATTGCCGTCGGCCGAGTCCATGCTCACCAACCCCGACCAATTTGTGGAGGCCACTTATGTGCGGTTCCTCGTGCGATACCCCACCGAAGCCGAACGCACTTGGATGAGGAATTACATCCAAAACACCCCTACGGTTACACCGGAATTGGTGTACTCGTCTTTTGCGTTGAGCACTGAATACCTCCATTATTAACGTCATGAAACGGAGATCCTTTCTCAAGAAAAGCGGATTGGCCGTCGCAGGCAGCGCAGCCTTTCCCACCCTCCTTCCTTCGGGCCGGTTGTTTGCTGCCAGTGGCCGCAGAACATCCGAACACGTCGTGATGGTGGCTTTTGCGGGCGGCGTTCGATTGCAGGAGAGCTACCTCCGCCGGTATGTAGACGACAGCCAAGGTGAACCCTACCCCGGCAACATCATGTACAACATGCTGTCAGGTGAGGCCCCCATTGCCAAAATCGTCTACGGAACGGGGGTGGGCGGCATCAACCCCATCCCCGCCATTCTGCCTCAATCCATCGAATCCATCGGCACCACTTTTGCGGAGGTCAGCGCCCTCAGCGCGGGACACTTCGGAGGGATGAACTCCTTGGTTCAAGGGGGCGTGCCGGGGGGACAAGGCCTGAAGCAACGCCCGTTGCAGCCCACCATCTTTGAATATCTGCGCAGACACGGTGGGTACAAAGCCACTGACACTTGGTTTGTAGGAAATGGAATCAACGGTTCACTGCCCCTGCTCAATCACAGCGAGCACCCCAATTACGGCGCCGAATATGCCGGGAATTTCTTTGCGCCCCTGGTGACTTTCACGGGTGCCGGTGAGTCCGCTTTTTTGGATGCCCAAGTCTACCATCCCGAAAACGAGCTGGAACCGTTGCGCCGAATGAAGACATTTCTGGACCAACAATTTGCAGCGGACGGGAGCGGTGGCTTTGGAGGAGGTTTAAACAACACCGACGAAGAAAAGGAGCAGATCAAAGCCTTCATGAAGCTCATGTACCAGAAGGTAGACAACGGCACGGTCAACGTTCCACCAGTCACCGACAACCGGGATACGGGCACCGTCGGTTTCGCCTGTGAGGTCCTCTCCGAGTTCAAACCCGCCTTTACAATGGTCAACCTGGGGGGCGTCGATGCCTGCCACTCGAATTTCTCTTCTTACCTGTCGGCCTTGCACCGCGCAGACCATGCCGTGGGCCACTTGTGGGACCACATTCAATCCATTCCAGGAATGGCGGGCAACACGACGTTGATTTTGACCCCGGAATGCGGGCGCAACCTTCAGCCCAACAACATCCTCGACGAGAACGATTGGCGCGCCTACGATCACAGCGACGAGAACAGCATGCGCATCTTCACCATGATGGCAGGCCCCACGGTTCCTCAAGGCCTCACTATTGGGGGCGAAGACAACCCCGTGGGCATGGTCACCGACACCATGATGACCGTGTGCGACCTACTCGGCGTTATGCCCGAAGTGCAGGGCGCTGGATATGTGCACCCTGGAACCGACAGCCTATTCAACCGAATCTGATGCTCCTTTCCCAAACAGCGTTGGTACGCACGCTCTCGATCGGCTTGGGCATCTTGGTGCTGGCAGGATACAGTTGCACGCCAGAACCACCCCCCAATCCCTATGATGCACTGCCGCCTGTTGTCTCGACTGAAGGGTTGGCCGTCCCGCCACTTCCCGAGGGCAACTTTGCCTGGTTACACCAACAGATTCTGGGCCCAACCTGTGCCAACAGTGGATGCCACGACGGCACGTTTGAACCGGACTTCAGAACAGTGGGCTCGTCATGGAACACCCTGGTAAACCATCCCGTTACCGCCAATGATGCGGCCATGTCTTTCACAAGGAGGGTGGTGCCAGGAAATGCTGCTCAATCGTTTTTGCACGAAAGGCTCACGGTAGAAATCCCCAATACGTCGGGCATGATGCCCCTCGAGGTCGACCAAGACAGCGACTACGACGAGCGACGAGAAGAATACATCGCCGCCATCGCCGCGTGGATCGAAGCCGGAGCACCTGACATCAATGGCAATGCCGCTCCCTCCGAAGGGACCAGTTTACCCCCGCAAATCCATGGGTTTGCAGCATTCCCGCCGGGGGCCTTCAGCGAACCTTATGTCCGAGCTGAGGGGGTAGGATTGCAACCGATTCTGGTAGACGCCGCCTTGATTCAAATCTTTGCCGCCATCTCTGACGACCTCCTTCCACAGGCTGAACTCGAATGCCACTGGGCACTTGGAATGGACATTGCCGACGCTGACGCTGCGGCCGATGGAGGCCCGTTTGGAGTGCCTCCCTTCACCTTTACAGCGGCCACTTTTTCTGGCAGCAATGAAGAATACGGACTCTTGGCAGAGGTGGATTTGAGCAATGCCGAACCGGGTTCTGAATGGACCCTGCAACTGAGGGCCACCGATGGCACCTCAGAAATCCGCGCGCCCTCCACGACCAGTCCCAACTACATTGGACTCCTTTACCGATTGCGCATTGCACCATGACTGCGTCCATGTCCCTTTTTCAGCGGTGTTTGGTCCTCACATGGCCCGCTTTGTTGACACTCAGCTTCGCCGGTTGTGCGCCTGAAGACCCCGACCCGGTCGCCCCCACCTTGACGTGGATTGCCATCAATGCCACGGAATTCCAGTCGGCATCAGAAAGCGTGGTCGTGACCTTGGGCTACCAAGACCATCAAGGCGACATAGGTTGGGAGGACCCAGACCGCCATGCCCTAGACATCCAAGACGAAAGGCTGGACGCCCCAGACACCTATCACATCCCCCCACTCACGCCTGACGGCATCGCATTGGACATTGCGGGCACTTTTGAAGTGACCATTCCGCCGCTCTTCCTATTGGGCAACGGTGGGGATGAGCAAACCCGGTTCACCTTTAGAATAACAGACCGCGCTGGCCATGCTTCCAATACCGTTCAGAGCCCGGTTATTTTGATTACTGACACGCTGTGAAGTTGTCCCGGCGCCACATCCATAGGGGCCTTCAAACCGGCTGCGCCATCCTTATTACCACAGGGTGGTCTCCATCGGCTTTGGCACAGAACGAGCCCTTCGCCATGTCGGACTCGACCGTGACCGAGTGCATTGGGGAACTGACCGATTCAGGTGGGCCCAATGAGGCATACGGAAACAACGAGAATCTGACCTTTACCATCGACGCCAATGCGCCTTTGCAAGTGGGCTTCTTGGGCAGCATCGACATCGAACCTTCAGCTCCTGGCAACGGCGTCTTGTTTGATTACCTGATACTGTATGATGGTCCCACCACTGCTGCCCCGGTTTTGGACACCCTTTTTGGAAGCATTCCAAATCCTCCGACCTACGTCACTCAAGGTGCACTGACGGTTCAATTCGTGTCTGATGCGAGCGCCCAGCCCCAAGGGTTTCACCTCTTTTGGTCGGCCAATCCCCCGCCACCAACACCCCCAGTTTCAACCCTCAACGGGCCCGGTTCTTGCCCATTTTCCGCCCTTCAATGGAGCTTCACCCCTTCTCTTGAATGTGCCCTTATTGACTGGTCGAGCTTGACCATTGTAGGAGCTGACGGCACAGTATGGCCCGTCGATACCACGGCAGCTCAGGGGATCAGCTGCCCTGGAGGCATGGGCAGCACCTTGACCTTGCCCTTGGCAGACGGCGAAACCATTGACGGGAATTGCGACCTTTTGGCCTCGATCACCCTGGGTTTGCGCGATGCCTGCGACTCGGTGTGGAACCTCGATGTTACAGCTGAATGGTCCGCCTCGGGGTGCGATGTGGCCCCCCTCCTCAGCGTGACCGCCGACACCTTGTGCACAGGCGGATGCACTGAAATCTCCGCCACACCAAGGGGGTGCGGCACAACCACTTTTTCCCTTCAAGGAAGCGACGGCACATCCCTCATCGGTCCCGGCCCTTGGAATGTCTGTCCCGATGCATCGACGGTCTACACGGTCACAGCCACAGAGACCGGGTCTGGAATCACGGGCTCCAGCGCGGTATCCGTCACGGTCGTTGACCTTGGCGCTTGGACCACCGACACCATCTTGTGCCCTGGACAGAGTGTCGATTTGGGACCCGGCCCCATTTCTGGGGAATGGACAGGGCCAGGTATTTCGGGGCCACCTTGGGTTTTCCATGCCGATTCCAGCGGTCCAGGTGTACACGACATCGCATTTTCCACTTTTGGGAATGCGGGCTGCACCAGCACGGCTGTGTTTGAAGTGATCCCCTTCAACATCCCTCAAAATCTAGCTTCCTGTCCTGAATCGCCTCCATTCCAATTGGAAGGATGGCCCCAAGGAGGTGTTTGGTCAGGCCCCGCCCTCACCGGCAACACCTTCGATCCTGCATGGGCGGATTCAACCTTAGGCAGCAGCCCTTACACGCTCACCTACACAGCGCAAGGCTGCGTGGGAATCACTCAGGTGCACGTGGAGCCTGTTGCTGACACCATTGAACTGAACAACGTTTGCGCTTCAGAACCGGACATGTCACTCCCCAATACGCCCCCCGGTGGCCAGTGGTCAGGACCGGGATGGAATGCCGATGACGGCGTATGGTCTCCAGCAGATACCCCGTTCGGGGCTTTTACGTTGACCTACACCATGGAAGGCTGCAACCGAACAGCTTTTGGGGTCGTACTGCCCATCGAAGCAGGTCCCACAAGCACCAGCTGTCCGGAGCAGTTGCCTTTTGTTCCATTTCCCGGCTTTTATCCGCCAGGAGGTTCATGGTCTGGACCGGGCATCGATACCATTGGCTTCGTCACAGGTGAATACGACCCGGGAGAGGTCATGAACGGCCAGTGGGCCCCTCTCATTTATGCAGCGCCTAATGGGTGTTCGGACACCTTGTGGATGTTCAATCGTCAAACTGAAATCACCCCTTCATTGATTCATGCTTGCCTTGGAAATGAGGACAACCTCTTGGTCTCTGAAAACGTCCAATCCAGTCCCTGGTGCGGAACTTGGACCACTCTAGCCAGTGGAGAAGCCACGTACATCGGTGACTGTGAATGGGAGATTTTGGCCAATGGATTTGATGTAGGACTGCACCAAGCGGTGTATTCTGTAAACGGGTGCAGCGACACGATCCAGGTCGCCATCCACCCGGAGTCTCTGGATCTGGCCGACTGGTCCTCGTGCTCCACAGACAGTGCAGTCGCCCTGCCAGAACTCCCCCCCGGAGCACAGTGGACTGGACCAGGAATAACAGGTTCGGGTAACAGTGGAGACTGGAACTGGTCTCCTGCCGTGGCTGGAGCAGGAGAACATGGGTTGGTGTGGAACACCCCTCCAGGATGCACGGACACCTTGTGGGCCGCGGTAGAGGTTGCTCCGACATGGCCCCCACCCCTGCCTACAGGTGCCGACACTGTGTGCAACAACAGTGCCCTTTGGTCACCTCCTGTGCCCAGCAGCACGGGCAACGGCCCTGCACCATCAGATGCGAACTGGACATTGGATGGAAGTCCATGGACCACCGGTTATTCCACGCAGGCTTTAGGTGCTGGACCACACGTGATCGGGCTCCACTGGAGCGGGGATGAATGCGAAGTGCAAGCGACATGGCCTGTGGTCGTGCTGCCAGCGTTCGATGTCGCCTTGCTGGCCGGAGATTCTGCTCTTTGCCCTGGAGCAGGCACCACATTAGAAGTGGAGGTCTCAGGCGGATTAGAACCTGCCACAGACTTGTCCATTGAATGGTCAGATGGCGCGTTCCCCGCTGTGGAGCGCAGCATTGCCCCAGAATCCTCTGGATGGTGGTGGGTGATGGCCGATGACGGGTGCTCAGACCCTGCCATCGACAGCGTGTTCATTGCCGTCCTCCCCCCTTTTGACCGCAGCGTAGACTTTGGACCCATCGCCTGCTTTGGAGAACCTACCGACGTCTTACTCGATGCCCCTGCCCCCGCGGGGCTCATGCACATTGTAGAAGGAGACACCCTCGGAAATGGGCCGCTTGCACTGACTTTAAGTGCAGGCAGCGCCCTCGAATGGCAGCTCTTTGACCCCATCGAAGGATGCGCCCAAGACACCCTCATCTTGATCCCCAGTCACCCCCCATTGAACGCTGCTTTTAGCGTTTCCCCTGCCGCAGATTGTATCCCTTGGGACAGCCAACCCATTCGCTGCATTGACCTGTCCAATGGCGCAGACTTTGGGACATGGCAATGGACCCCGCTCGACATTGCTCCTCCTCCCGAAGGAAGCAGCACATCAGGTGATTTTGAATGGGCATTGGCCATAAACCCCACGTTGACGCTTCCATCACCGGGAACCTGGCAGATCACACTGGCACTTTCCCAAACGCCGGGGTGCACAGACACCACGGTACACACCATCTGTATACTGCCACCTGCAGACGTGTGGTTGCCCGAAGCCTTCTCTCCAAACAGCGATGGTGTAAACGATCTGTTTTACCCCAGAGGGAGCGGCATCAAAGAGTGGCAGATGACCATTCAGGACCGCTGGGGTCAAGTCGTCTGGCAAGAAGCCCACGGCCCATACGCACCGGGCGCCACATTGGGCACCTCTGATGAGCAAGGGCTACCGGTCGGATGGACCGGCATCACCATCCATAACGGGAACCCAGCCCCACCAGGTGTCTACACCGTGGTGTTCGAAGCATACTCGGACGGCGGGCTTCCTGTAAGTTGGCAGCAACACCTCAAGATGATCCGGTGATGGCGACACCACTCCCTTTACAACACACGCCTTCCGGCCGCGACTACGCCAGGTCGCCGCGGCTCAAAATGGCGCTGTGTGCCTTGGTTTCCTTGCCTTGTTCGGTGTGGGGCCAATCGTCTTTACCCCCTTGGATTTCGCCGACACCCGGGATGGAACACCCTGCGGCATGGTCCATGGGCGAACGCCCCATCCACGTTGGCATTCAACAAGACACCCGGTGGAATGGCAGTGGGGATCCACTCACCGGACTCTGGTTCGGCGCCGGATGGCAACCCCAAGCCAAAGGAGGGTACAATCGCAAAAGCTCCGACCCCATTTCCTTTGGAGTCAGTCTAAAGGAAGACCCCCTCTCGACAGGATGGCGGGAACGTTCCTTATCGGTTTCGGCGTCAGCTTCGACCCCCATCTCCCAAGATTGGAAAGCACACGCGGGGCTGTCGATTGGCGCTTCGACGTGGCGGCTCGACCCCTCCTCTTGGAGTTGGGATGCACAATACGGGCCCGGCGGCTATGACCCGCTCGCTTCAAACGGAGAAGCCATAGTCAATGAAGCCAACGGCGGCGCCCGAATTGACATGGCCATCAGCGTAGGCATCTCTCCAGCCCGAATTCCACAACGAAACGGTGGCCTGGGACTTAAAGGGGCCCTCACATTGCACCACCTGTCTCACGGAAAGGCGCCCCACCTCTCGCCCGTCCCTCAAGACACCGTGCGGTGGCGGCCTTCATGGTGGCTGGAAGGCCAAGGCAACATGGGCTGGGAGAAACTGGAATGGCGGGTTTGGAACAGGGGCACGCTGCAGGCCCACAGCCACCTCTTGGAGTTGGGCATGGCCATTGGCCGGCCCTTTGGAACCACTGCCCGGTTCACCAAGACCCGAATCAGCCACCACATCGAAACAGGTGCACTGTGGCGCAGCGACGGCGTCTTGCGGCTGATCTTGGGATGGGAACGAAACGGTCTCAGCCTGTCTACAGGGCCCGCTTGGTCCGTGGGATCCATGTGGCGGCCGGCAGCCGGTTGGAGCGTAGGCCTGTCTTGGTCACCCGACATGCAAGGGACCGTGGCCCTGCAACGCTAAGAAGCCCCCACCAAAAAGGGGTGCCACTGAAAAGAGACACCCCCCTTGGGCTAAGCATGGTTAGCGGTTAAGATCATTCTCCTTCGCAGCTCAAATTGAACAGCAGCAAGAGGTCCAGGAGGTCTTGAATACCAACAGAACCGTTGAAGTCAAAGTCCCAGCAAATCGGCATCACGCAAGTGCCATCATCCAGGTTGGCCAGAGGCTGGTAGTTCTGCATTTCAGGATCGGTACAACCGGTCCAGAAACAAGAGCCATCATCATTCAGCGCTCCTGGGTCAAAGTTCACCGCATTGGGATATGTACAGCCCTCATCGCCACAATCGGCTCCGGGAACGGCACAAGGCTCCACACCCAACTCAATGGGTGTCAATGGTGAGAAGACACCACAACCACCGCCATCGGTGTTGTAGAACACCAGCAAGTCCGTGATCTCCAGCGCACCAATCATGCCGTCTCCATTGGAGTCAGGGCAAGGTGGCGCATCTGAACAGCTGCCATCGTCTACCGTTGCATAGGTGGTGTAGTTGCGGTAATAGTCCACCGTACATCCAGAAAACTGGCATGAACCATCGTCATATCCTGCATTGACATCGTAGTTGGCCGCGTTGGCATAAGTACAGCCTGGACCACTCAAACAACTGCCGTCGTCGTGCACAGCATTGGGGTCATAGTTCTCTGCACCTTCCTGCGTGCAACCGCAATAGGAGAACAGACTGGACTCCATGCCCTCCGAAGAGAAAGACACCGTGGGTCGGATGTCGGTATCGACATCTCCATTCAAGAACAATTGGAAGTTCAACGTTCCAGAAATCACACCATCTGTGGTGAATTGAGCCACCAACATCGACAGGCCGTCTCCCGCAATACCATTGGTAGCATCGTTGGTCACAAACCAAGCGCCACCTGTGACATCGTCAATGTCAATCCCCCCTCCTGCTGAGAATGCAGCCAGCCAGTTCTGACCGGGGCTGCTCACCCCTTGAACCTCGGCTTCACCCAAAGCTGTGTTGGGAACCTGCTCAATTCCAATGGTCACCCAACTGTCATAGGGGAGCGATGGAATAATGCCAAACAACAACGGGTTGATCGACGATCCATAGTTCGATCCTACAGGATCCTGATACCATGACGTTGAAGTATTGATGTTCAGAGGCAAGTCTCCATTTCCAAAGACACTTGAGAGTTTGTCCGCGGGACTTTGCCCCTTGATGAAGAGACGATACGTCGTCTGACCAGCAAGGTCTCCGCTGGTATGCTGTGCAACACGCACGAGTTCCAATCCATAACCCGCACTGTCACTCTCAAAATAGAGGCTGTCCGGACCAGGAATCACTTCGGGCTCGTAGCAAGAGCAGTATTCACAGCTGCCGTCGTCCTCCGTAATGGTCGGGCTGTAGTTGCATGCGGCCTGGTCTGTACAACCGGCCACTTCATCCGCGTCGCATACGCCGTCACCATCCGCATCGTTCAAGCAATTGCCAAAGCAATCGACCAGGTCACTTCCGTAGATGTCTGATGCGTAGATGCAACTGCCATCATCGGTGTTGTAACCTCCGCTGTAGTTGCAGGCGAGGGCATCGGTACATCCAAATACAGCCAGAACCTGACAAGAGCCATCGTCGACGTTGGCATCGGCATCATATTCGAGATAAGCCGAATCCGTGCAGCCTTCGAGAACCAACGTCGCGCAGGTTCCATCGTCTACATCGGCGTCCGCATCGTACTCGATGTACAAGGGGTCCGTACAACCTGGGTACAAACAACTGCCATCTTCATCGGTGGCCGCAGCATCGAAGTTGACGGCCAGCTCATCCATACAGCCAGCGACCTCATCCTCGTCACACACCCCATCTCCGTCTCCATCGTTGAGGCACGCTCCATCACAATCCACATAAGTGACCCCGTAGAGATCCAATGGATACTCACAGTCACCGGCCGTGTTGGCGTCGGAGTTATAGTTGCATGCTTCGGAATCCAAACAACCCACCACTACTGGCGTCAAGCAAGAACCATCGTCCGTATTGGCGGAAGGGTTGTACTCCAAGAAGTCCGCATCCGTACATCCAACCTCCACGGGCGTCACACATGACCCGTCGTCGGTATTGGCCAATGGGTTGAATTCTACAAAGCCAAAGTCCGTGCAACCGAGCACCACAGGAATGGCACAGCTGCCATCGTAGGTGTTGGCCTCGGGATCAAACTCCAAGAAGTTCGGGTCCGTACAACCGAGCACCACAGGCGTGGTACAAGAGCCGTCCTCAATGTTGGCCGCAGGGTCAAATTCGGTGTAGTTCTCGTCGGTACATCCCTCCACAATCAAGTTGATACAGGAACCGTCGTCCACATCTGCAGTAGCATCGTATTCGAGGTAGGCAGGGTCAATACAACCTCCATACAGACAAGAACCATCGTTGGTGTTTGCCTGAGGGTCGTAGTTCGCTGCCGACACATCCGTGCAGCCTACAAAGACACAGAAGCCGTTGTTCACGTTGGCATCGGGGTCATAGTTGTCCGCTTCTGGATCGGTGCAACCCAGGTATTCACAGGTACCACTCTCGAAGTTCGCGTTCGGATCATAGTTGTCAGCCTCGGGGTCAGTACAGCCCAAGAAGAGGCAAGAACCGTCGTCCACATTGGCAAAGTCGTCATAGTTAATGGCGCCCGCGTCAGTACAACCAAGGTATTCGCATGTACCATCCTCGAGGTTGGCATCGGGGTCGTAGTTGTCCGCAAAGCTGTCCGTGCAGCCTGGATAGGTGCAGGTACCGTCTTCTACATTGGCTCCCTCATCGTAATTCGAGGCCAAGGGGTCCGTACAGCCGAAGTACTCACAAGAGCCATCGTCACTGTTGGCACCCTCGTCGTAGTTGTCGGCAAGAGCATCGGTACAGCCATAGTAGAGGCAAGAACCATCATCGCTGTTGGCTCCAGCATCGTAGTTATCGGCCTCAGCATCGGTACAACCATAGTAGAGACAAGAACCATCGTCACTGTTGGCACCGGCGTCGAAGTTGTCGGCAGCAGCATCGGTACAGCCCAAGTAGATGCAAGACCCGTCGTCGCTGTTGGCTCCGCCGTCGTAGTTGTCGGCATCGGCATCGGTACAACCATAGTAGATACAGGAGCCGTCATCGCTGTTGGCTCCGGCGTCGTAGTTGTCGGCTTCGACATCGGTACAGCCATAGTAGATACAGGAACCGTCATCGCTGTTGGCGCCTTCGTCGTAGTTGTCAGCTTCGGCATCCGTACAACCTGGGTAGATGCACGATCCATCGTCGAGGTTGGCACCCGCATCGTAGTTAGACGCTGTGGAATCGACACAACCTTCGATCAAACAGCTGCCGTCTTCGTCGGTGGCAGCAGGGTCATAGTTGACCGCAATCTCGTTGGTGCAACCGGCCACTTCGTCCTCGTCGCAGACCTCATCGCCATCTGTATCATTGAGACAGCTGCCTGAACAGTCCACCCAAGTCACGCCATAGAGGTCAACAGGGTATGTACAAGAACTGTCATCCTGTGTCGCCTCCGCATCATAATCACAAGCCTCTGGGTCCATGCAGCCCAAGCAAGATGTGAAGTCACATGAACCATCGTCGGCATTGGCCCCGGCGTCATAGTTGCAAGCGGTCGCATCCGTGCAGCCCAAGAAAATACAGCTGCCGTCATCGGTATTGGCTCCAGCATCAAAGTTGGAGGCCTCTGCATCTGTACATCCGGGATACAAGCACGATCCATCATCGGTATTGGCTCCAGCATCAAAGTTGGAAGCCTCCGGATCGATGCAACCCAAGTAATCACAGTCGCCATTGTCGAAAGTGGCATCGGGGTTGTAGTTGTCCGCCTGGGGGTCCAAGCAACCGGCAAACAAGCAGGTGCCGTTGTCCAAGGTGGCAAAGAAGTTATAGTTCAGCGCCAACGGGTTGGTACAGCCATAGATGATACAACTGCCATCGTCGTAGGTCGCCGCTGGGTCGTAGTTGGTAGCAAAAGACAACGTACATCCGCCGACCACACAAGAGCCATCGTTAATGTTGGCCCCGGGATCGTAGTTGTCCGCCGTGGGACTGGTGCAGCCCAGCACAATACAAGAACCGTTGTCTACCGTAGCCAGAACACTGTAGTTGATGGCCAATGGGTTGGTACAACCCGCAATGATGCAGGATCCGTCATCCAACACCGCGTTGGCGGCGAAGTTGACAGCGAGCGGATTGGTACAACCGTAGACTTGACAGGTGTTGTCGTCCAAGGTCGCCGCAGGGTCGTAGTTGATCGCGTCGGAATCTGTGCATCCCAAGAGGATACAGCTGCCATCGTCCACATCGGCCAGCACACTATAGTTGATGGCTGCAGGGTTGGTACAACCTCCGAACG